>Ga0209048_10000381_pt1 | contig 47707 bp, 39 predicted proteins | sample FrelakmetCRP12CR_FD_187146 | JGI IMG/M metagenome (GOLD analysis project Ga0209048, IMG submission 187146) | Freshwater lake sediment microbial communities from the University of Notre Dame, USA, for methane emissions studies - CRP12 CR (SPAdes)... | ecosystem: Environmental > Aquatic >...
CGTTACCCAAACCCTGATCAAGCTGCACGAGGCCCATCACAATCTCGAGGACTACCAGGGCGGCGTGCCGCGCTGGTGCACCGGCTGCGGTGACAACGCGATCCTCGCCGCCGTGCAGCGGCTCTGCCGCGACGAGGACCTCGCACCGGAGCGCACGGTCTTCGTGTCCGGCATCGGCTGTTCCTCCCGCTTCCCGCACTACATGAAGACCTACGGGTTCCACGGCATCCACGGCCGTGCGTTCCCGATCGCGGAAGGTGTGAAGATGGCGCGGCCCGATCTCTCGGTGTTCGTCAACACCGGCGACGGCGACTGCTGCAGCATCGGCGCGGCGCACTGGATCCACGCGATCCGCTACAACATGAACCTGACGGTGATCCTGCACGACAACCACGTGTACGGGCTCACCAAGAAGCAGGCGTCGCCTACCTCGCCGCGCGGGCTGAAGAGCAACACGACGCCGCGCGGGGCCACGCTCGAGGCGATGAACCCGCTGACGGTCACGCTCGGCGTGACCAACGTCTCGTTCGTGGCGCAGGCGGTCGACTGGATCCCCGAGCTGCTCTACGACATCATCCGGCAGGCCTACCTCCACCGCGGCTTCTCGTTCGTGCGGATCATCCAGCGCTGTCCCGAGTTCCTGCCGAAGATGTTCGAGCCATGGCTGCACGATCCCGGCCGGACGCTGCTCGTGTCGCACCGGAACGGCCTCACGATCTCGCCGGAGCTCTCGCGCACGTACAGGAACCAGATCGAGCACGATCCGCTCAACATCGATCGAGCGCGCGAGATCGCGTCGTCCGAGGACCCGATCCCGGTCGGGGTCCTGTACCACAATCCCGACGTGCCCTGCTACGACGACCTGCACGGCGTCGGCGCGCAGCGCACCGCCGAGCAGATCCGCGCCGGGCTGGAGAGCGAGCTCGACAAGGTCACTGTGTGGCCCGAGGTCAATGCGCCCTCCCGGCAGGTGGCCTGAAGCCTCGACCCAGACCGATTCACGACATTCGAGCACAGCGATCCGCTATGGACATGGCCACCCAGCATCACGAGCAACGACTGTTCTTCTCGACGGGGGCGCGGCACGGGGAGGGCGTCGACGCCATCGACGGCCTCGGCCTGCGGCCCGCGCTCCTTGCGCGCTACCGCGATCTCACGCGCCTGCGCTACGACTATCCGCTGGTGCTCGTCGGCCGCGGGCCCGGGGCGGGCACGCTGCGGTCGCTCTCGTCGGTCGTCGACGAGGTATTGCAGGAGATCGCACCGCAAGGAATCGACGGCGAGCGGCTGCGCAAGCACGTGCTGCGGCTCGAGCGCGAGGTCCGCGTGCTGCTCGCGGGCGGAGCCGCCGGAAGGCTCACCGAGTTGTGGGCCGAGGCGGCGCCCCGCCTCGCGGCGCCGGGCGATCCGTCGGCCGAAGGCGTGCTCAAGCACATCGCCGAAAAGCTGCAGCTGGACGGCGATGTCGTCGACTGCGACCGCGCGATGCCCGCGCGCGTGCTCGCCCACGTCTGGGGGGGCGCTCAGCAGCGGAAGGCCGCGGCGTTCCGGACGACCGTCGACCGGCTGGTGATCAAGCTCTCCGACATCCTGCGGGCCGCCTTCATCCACTCGCAGGCGGGGCAGCGCCCCGACGCGTTGCGCGCTTCGCTGGGCGGCACCCACCGCGATGCCTTCGACTTCAGCGTGATGTCGCGGCTCGTCGCCCGCAATGTCCCCAAGGACGAGCTGCCGCCCGCACGGCGCCGCCGCATCGAGGATGCACTCGCCGTCCTGAAGTCGCAGCCATTCTTTCCGGATCCGCGGCTCGCCGAGCGCCCCGGCGCTCCGGCATCCTACGGCTTCCGCTACGACAACTGCGCTGCGGCGGCCACCGCCTACCGCGAGCGCCTGCCGAAGCTCGCCGAAGTCGTCAAGGCGATCTCGATCGCCGAGCTCGAGGCGGACGGAGCCTACGTCGAGGCGCGGCACGACGCCTTCTTCGCCCATTTCGACGATCGCGCGCTGTCGGCGGACGACATCGCGCTGTTCCCCGATTACCTGGTATGCGTCGCGGCGGACCGGGCCGATGCTCCCGAGAACGCCGGCATGATGGACATGCTGTCCGCCGGGCTGCCGGTCAAGGTGCTGGTCGAGGCAACGGACCTGCTCGAGGAGGCCTCGGTCGGAGCCGGTCACTTCGCGTTCGGCGTGCGCCAGGTGCGTCTCGCGAACACGGCCACCGGGCTGGGCGGCGTGTTCGTCGTGCAGTCCGCGAGCTCCAACCTCTACGCGCTGCGCGAGCGCCTCGCCAAGGCCTTCGCGCACCGGGGAGCGGGCCTCGTCAGCGTCTATGCGGGCGCCGGCACCGTGGGCGAGCTTCCACCCTACCTCACGGCGGCCGCGGCGATGGAGTCGCGGGCGTTTCCTGCGTTCACCTACGATCCCTACGCCGGAGACAACCAGGCGGCGCGGTTCACGCTGGAGGACAACCCGCAGCCGGAGGCCGACTGGCCCGTCACGCCGTTCGAGTATGCGGACGAGACCCTGCAGCGCGTGGTCGAGGAGACGCCGTTCACCATCGCCGATTTCGTGCTCTGCGACACGCGCTACGCCGGGCATTTCGCGCGGGTTCCGCGCGAGCGCTGGGACGATGCGATGATCCCCGCCGACGAATGGCTGGCGCGCGACCCGAAGAGCGTCGGCGACGCGATCCCGTACGTGCTCGCCGCCGATCCCGATGACGGGCTGCAGCGGGTCGTCGTCGACGCGCGGCTCATGCAGATGGTCGCCCGCTGCCGGACGTTCTGGCACCGGCTCCAGGAACAGGGCGGCGTCCACAATTCGCACGCCGAGATCCTGCTCGCGCGCGAGAAGGCCAAGTGGGAGCAGGCGCGGGCGAAGGAGCAGGACGCGCTCAAGGCCGCGGCCGCGGCGAGCATGCAGGCGGCCGTCGCACCCGTCGCGGCGCCCGTCGAAACCGCACCCGGCGCGCCCGCATCCGCGCCGGCTGGCGCACCGGTCCCCGCCGCGCCGGCACGCAACCCGGACGAGGCGTGGATCGAAACGGCGCGCTGCCCGAGCTGCAACGAGTGCCAGGCCATCAACGACAAGGTGTTCAAGTACAACGACGACAAGCAGGCGTACATCACCGACGTCAAGCTCGGCACCTACCGGCAACTGGTCGAGGCGGCCGAGGCCTGCCAGGTGTCCATCATCCATCCCGGCAAGCCCTGGGACCCGAACGAGCCGGGCCTCGAGGAACTGATCGCCCGCGCGGAGTCGTTCCAGTAACGCGGCACGGACATGGGGCTGGCGCGAGTTGCGGCATCTCGCCGCCGACTCGCGCTGATCCCGTTTCCCCTCCCTGGCCGGGAAGGGTCGGCCGGGCGCGTAATCCCGGCGCGGCCCGTTGCCCCCACGTGGTCCGCGCGCGACGGGCGCGGCGGTTCCTCGTGCCCGATCCGCCGAAAACATCGTTCCGGACATGGTTTTCTCGGCGCGCGGGACGGCTTTCCTCGTGCCCGGGGGAAGCGTAGCATCGTCCCCCACGCGGCGGACCAGGCGCAATTGTTGCTTGTTTCGCGGGAATGCGCCCGCCGAACAGCAACGCGGACCGGGCGCGTCATTGGAGACGAGTGTCTTGAAGCCGACGGATATCGCGCACCCCGACTATTTCCACAAGGTCGTCGATTGCCAGTGGGCCTGTCCGGCCCACACCCCCGTTCCCGAATACATCCGACTGATCGCGGCAGGACGTTACGACGATGCCTACCTGGTCAACTGGGAGTCCAACGTCTTTCCGGGAATCCTCGGGCGCACCTGCGACCGCCCCTGCGAGCCCGCATGCCGCCGCGGTCGCGTGGAGGAGGGCGGCGACACCAGGAAGATCAAGCCCGAGCCGGTCGCGATCTGCAGGCTGAAGCGTGTCGCTGCCGACAACAAGGACGACATCCGCGCACGGCTGCCCCAGCGCGCCGGGAAGACGAACGGCAAGCGGATCGCGCTCGTCGGCGCCGGTCCCGCGTCTCTGACCGTCGCCCGGGATCTGGCGCCGCTCGGCTATGAGTGCGCCGTGTTCGACGGCGACACCCGTGCGGGCGGCATGATGCGAACGCAGATCCCCAAGTTCCGGCTGCCGGAATCGGTCATCGACGAGGAGGTCGGCTACGTGCTCGACCTCGGTGCGGAATTCCGGGCGAATCGCTGGATCGACAGTCTCGCCGCGCTCGTCAATGAGGGCTGGGACGCGGTGTTCGTCGGCAGCGGCGCGCCGCGCGGCCGCGACATCGACGTGCCCGGGCGCAAGGAGGCCGCAACAGCGATCCACATCGGGATCGATTGGCTGGCGAGCGTGTCGTTCGGACACACGACGAAGATCGGCAAGCGCGTCGTCGTGCTCGGAGGCGGCAATACCGCGATGGATTGCTGCCGGAGCGCGCGCCGGCTGGGAGGCGAGGATGTCCAGGTCGTGGTCCGTTCCGGCTTCGCCGAGATGAAGGCGTCGCCGTGGGAGAAAGAGGACGCGATGCACGAGGGCATCCCGATCCACAATTTCCTGGTCCCGAAGGCGATCACGCACGAGGCCGGGAGGCTTACCGGCGTCCTCTTCGAGAAGGTCGCCGCGCAGCGCGACGCCAAGGGGCGGCGGCAGCTGCTGCCCACGGGCGAGCCGGACGTCCACTTTCCCTGCGACGAGGTCCTGGTTGCGATCGGCCAGGAGAACGGGTTCCCGTGGATCGAGCGCGACATCGGGATCGAATTCGACGCCTGGGGCATGCCGGTCGTCGACAAGGCGACGATGGCGTCGACGCGCCCCGGCGTGTTCTTCGGTGGCGACGCGGCTTTCGGACCGAAGAACATCATCTGGGCCGTCGCGCACGGCCATGAGGCGGCCATCTCGATCGACAAGTTCTGTCGCGGCGAGGACGTCGGACGGCGGCCGCCGCCGCACACGAACCTCGTCTCGCAGAAGATGGGGATCCACGAGTGGAGCTACGACAATGCGGTCACGCCGCAGAAGCGCCACAAGGTGCCGCTGAAGGACAAGGTGATCGCCCTTGCCTCCATTCGCGTCGAGGTCGAGCTGGGCTTCGACCTGAAGCAGGCCTACGCGGAGACGCAGCGCTGCCTCAACTGCGACGTGCAGACCGTTTTCAACGACGGGCTGTGCATCGAGTGCGATGCCTGCGTCGACATCTGCCCGATGGACTGCATCACGTTCACCGCGAACGGCGACGAGACGGAGCTGCGGCCGCGGCTCAGCGCACCGGCGATGAACCTCGCGCAGGATCTCTACGTGTCCGCGCCGCTCAAGACCGGCCGCATCATGGCGAAGGACGAGGACGTTTGCCTGCACTGCGGGCTGTGCGCGGAGCGCTGTCCGACCGGCGCCTGGGACATGCAGAAGTTCCTGCTCGTGATGGCGCACGCCGGCGAGATCCCGCGTCGGGAACCCGCGCCGAAGCCGGCGCCCGCGACAGCGCCGCTCGCGGCGGATTGAGCCTGCCTCCATGAAGGCCCTTTCGCGCGTCAACGATTTCGTCGTCAAGTTCGCCAACGTCAACGGCTCGGGATCGGCGTCGGCCAACGCGCTGTTCGCCAAGGCGGTGCTCAAGATGGGCGTGCCGGTCGCGGCGCGGAACATATTCCCGTCGAACATCCAGGGCCTGCCGACCTGGTACGAAGTCCGCGTCGTCGAGGCAGGCTGGCGCGGCCGGCGCGGCGGCGTCGACCTGATGGTGGCGATGAACCCGGAGACCTGGGACGAGGACGTCATCGAGATCGAGCCCGGCGGCTACCTGTTCTACGACTCGACCAAGCCGCTCCCGCCGTCACGGTTCCGCGAGGACGTCACCGTCATCGCGATGCCGCTGATGGAGATCTGCAACGCGACGTACACCGACCCCCGCCAGCGGCAGCTCTTCAAGAACATCATCTACCTGGGCGCGCTGGCCGGCCTGCTCGGGATCGACCCCGGGGTGATCGAGGACCTGCTCGCCGCGCAGTACCGGGGCAAGGAGCAGCTGCGGGAATCCAACCGCAAGGCGTTCCGGCTGGGATTCGACTACGCGGCCGCCCATTTCAAGCCGATCGGGCTCAGGATCGAGCGGCGCGACCAGGTGGGCAACCGCATCTTCGTCGACGGCAACAATGCGGCGGCGCTCGGCGCCGTCTACGGCGGCGCGACCGTCTGCGCCTGGTACCCCATCACGCCGTCGTCCTCGCTCGCCGAGGCCTTCGCGAAGCACTGCCACCGGCTGCGCGTCGATCCGGCGACAGGCCACAACCGGTTCGCGATCGTCCAGGCCGAGGACGAGCTCGCGTCCATCGGGATGGTGATCGGCGGGGCGTGGAACGGCGCGCGCTCATTCACGGCGACGTCGGGCCCGGGCGTCTCGCTGATGCAGGAGTTCATCGGGCTCGCGTATTTCGCGGAGATCCCAGCGGTGATATTCGACGTGCAGCGCGGCAGCCCCTCGACCGGCATGCCGACGAAGACGCAGCAGGCGGACCTCCTGACCTGCGCGTACGCCTCGCACGGCGACACCAAGCACGTGCTGCTGTTCCCGGAAGACCCGAAGGAATGCTTCGAGATGGGCGCGATGGCGTTCGACCTCGCCGACCGGCTGCAGACGCCGGTGTTCGTGATGATGGACCTCGACATCGGCATGCAGGACTGGCTTACCGAGCCCCTGGCCTGGGACGACGGCCATCGGCTCGACCGCGGCAAGGTGATGTCCGCCGCGGCGCTCGAGGCGGGCAAGGATTTCGGGCGCTACCTGGACGTCGACGGGGACGGGATTCCGTACCGCACGTATCCGGGCACGCACGCGAAGCGCGGCGGCTATTTCACGCGCGGGACGTCGAAGGACCGCTACGCCCGGTACACGGAGGACGGCAACGCCTACGTCGACAACATGCAACGGCTGCTGCGCAAGTTCGAGACGGCGAAGGCCCTGGTGCCGGCGCCGCTGGTGCGCCGGGCCGCGCAGCCCACGCGCGCCGGCGCCATCTGGTACGGCTCGACCGGTGCGGCGATGGCCGAGTCGCTGGTCGAGCTGGCCGCCGAGGGCATCCATCTCGATCAGATGCGCCTCCGTGCGTTCCCGTTCGCGGACGCGGTCGCCGATTTCGTCGCCGATCACGACCACGTCTTCGTCATCGAGCAGAACCGCGACGCACAGCTGCGGATGATGCTCGTCAACGAGTGCGGCATCGACCCGGCCAAGCTGATTCCCGTCCTCCACTACGACGGCAATCCGATGACCGAGCGGTTCGTGACACGCGAGATCGCCGAAAAGGCGCGGCTGTTCAACGTGACGCCGATGCGTCCGCGGCAGGCGGTCCCCGGTGCCGGGGGCCGACGCCGGGCGGACTCCGCCGATTGACCCCGGGTCGCCCGCGGCTCCCCGTCCACGCCTGAAACCGATGCCCGAATCCCGAAGATGACCTACCTGACCAAGCCGAAGCTCCACCACCCCGCGCTGCCGACGAACGCGATCGGGCTCACGCGCCGCGACTACGAGGGCGCGGTGTCGACGCTGTGCGCCGGGTGCGGCCACGACTCGATCTCGGCCGCGATCATCCAGGCCTTCTACGAGCTCGCGATCGAGCCGCATCGCGTGGCGAAGCTCTCCGGCATCGGATGCTCGTCGAAGACGCCGACGTATTTCCTCGGCGCCGGGCACGGCTTCAACAGCGTGCACGGACGGATGCCGTCGGTGCTGACCGGCGCGGCGCTCGCGAACCGTGACCTGATCTACCTCGGCGTATCCGGCGACGGCGACTCGGCGTCGATCGGCCTCGGGCAGTTCGCGCACGTGATGCGGCGCGGCGTGAACATGGTCTACATCGTGGAGAACAACGGCGTCTACGGCCTCACCAAGGGCCAGTTTTCGGCGACGGCCGACAAGGGTTCGAAGGCCAAGCGCGGCGCCGTCAACAGCGACGAGCCGATCGACCTGGTCCAGCTCGCGCTGGTGCTGGGCGCATCGTTCGTCGCCCGCGGCTTCTCGGGCGACAAGGGGCAGCTCGTCCCGCTGATCAAGGCGGCAGTCGAGCACAAGGGCGTCGCGTTCATCGACGTCGTCTCGCCGTGCGTCGCGTTCAACAACCATCCGGGGTCGACCAAGAGTTACGACTACGTCCGCGCGCACAACGAGGCCGTGAACCGCCTCGACTTCATGCCGCTGCGCGAGCCGATCACGGCCGACGTGCCGCCGGGCGGCGTCGAGAGCGTCCTGCTGCACGATGGCGGCACGCTGCGGCTGCGCAAGCTGCACGCGGAGTACGACCCGCGCGACAAGGTCGGCGCGCTCTCCTACCTCGAGGCGCATCGCGCGAAGGGCGAAGTCGTCACCGGCCTGCTCTATGTCGAGGAACACCCGACCGAGCTGCACGACGCGCAGAACACGGTCGCGGTGCCGCTCAACGCGCTGGGGGATGCCGAGCTCGTCCCGGGGAGCGTCGCGCTCGCCGCGTTCAACGCCGCGCTGGCGTAATCCCCGCCGTCGGCGCGCAGCCGCGGCCGCCGTGCCGCCATGGGCCCAGAATTGCCGCATGCGCACGTCCCTCGCCGTGCCGGGGGCTGCGGGCAACCCGCGCACGCAAATGGCTGATTCTTTGGCCTCCGGTTGACGGGGATCAAGCCGGACCGGCTTGTTTCGTCCCGCTGCCGGGCGTAGCATCGTTGGCAACATGCTGACGAGGCCCATTCGCCGCGCCGTCGCGCTGTTCGCAGCGCTGGGCCTCGCGTTCGCCCAGTTGGCCACGAGCGCGTACGCGTGCCCGCTGCAGGGATCGGGGGTTCCCCTTGCCGAGGCGCACGCCGCATCGGCGCCGGGGCCCGCCGGGCACCCCTGTTCGGGCCCGGCCCCGGAGCCCGTCGATACGCAGACCAACGCGTGCGAGGTGCATTGCACCGACGGCTTGACACTCCCGGCGTCGCCGGACCTGCCGCCGGTCGTGCTGGCCGCACTGCGCGCTCCGGCGGGCGCGCTCGCCGCGCTCGCTGCGGCGGACGTGCAATCGCGCACGCCGCCCGCGGCGCGCCCCGGGGCGCCGCCGCTCACGCTCCAGTTCTGCCGCCTGCTGATCTGATCCCCACGTTCGCCTGACGCCGGCTGCGTTGCGTATGCCGGTTCGTTCAACGCGTTCGTGGAGGTTTCATGCATTCACCCTTTGCTGTGCCCAGGGCCGCCCGTGCGGATTCCCGGCGGCTCGCGTGCATCGTCATCGCGGCAATCGGCGCGCATGCGCTCGCGGGGGGTGCATTGGCGGCCGGCCCGCCGCTGTCGCTTGCGGAGGCGCTGCGGGTTGCCGTCGAGCGATCGCCGCAGGTCGCGTCGCAGCGCGCGATGGTCGACGCGGCGCGCGAGATGGCGGGCCCCGCCGGCGAATTGCCTGACCCGAAATTGAAGCTCGGCGTCGAGAACGTCCCGACCAACGGTGCCGACAGCTGGTCGCTGACGCGCGATTTCATGACGATGTCGAAGATCGGCCTGATGCAGGAGTTTCCGCGGGAAGAAAAGCGCAGACTCAAGTCGCAGCGTGCGGAGAACGATGCGCAGCGCAGTGGAGCCGCGGTCGAGTCGGCGCGGCTTGCCGTCCAGCGCGAGACGGCGACGGCGTGGCTCGCGCGCTGGTTCGCGGCCGACACCGAACGCGCTATCGCGAGCCAGATCGACGAGGCCGAGCTCGCCGTCTCGGCGGCAAGCGCCGCGTACCGGGCAGGCAAGGGGCCGCAGAGCGAGCTCATCGCCGCGCAAAGCGTGATCATCGAGCTCAGGAACCGCGCGACCGATGCGGCGGCGCAGTCGAAGCGCGCGCGCATCGGGCTCGCCCGGTACGTCGGCGCGGACGCGGACCGTCCGCTCGGCGACCCGCCCGACCTCGCGCGGCTGCCGTTCGACACGGCGAGGCTCGAGGACCTCGACGCCCCGCCGGAAGTCCGGCTTGCGGCGGCACAGGAAGCGATCGCCGCGACCGAGGCCGATCTCGCTCGCGCATCGAAGACGCCCGACTGGAGCGCCGAGCTCACCTATGCGGTACGCGGTTCCCCTTACTCGAACATGGTGTCGCTGATGGTGTCGATCGACCTGCCCTGGTCGCCGGGCACGCGGCAGGACCGCGAGCTCGCCGCGAAGCTACGCGAGCTCGACGCGGCGCGCGCGATGCGCGAGGACGCGAAGCGGATGCGCGCGGCCGAGCTCGAGTCGATGCTGGCCGAATGGGAATCCGCGCGCACGCAGGCACGCCGGATCAGGGACGAGATGCTGCCGCTGGCCGCGCAGCGGCGCGAGGCCGCGCTTGCGGCCTACCGCGGCGGCACGGGCACGCTCGCCGCTGTGCTCGACGCGCGCCGGGGCGAGCTCGACGCTCGTCTCGCGCTCATTCAACAGGAACAGGCCGCAGCGAAGGCCTGGGCCTGGCTCCAGTTTGTCCTACCCGTCACGGAGAAATCATGAAAACCATGCACGTTAAGCAGCGCGGGGCGCAGCTCGCCCTTTTCGCCTCCCTCGTCGCGGTCGCCGTCGTCGCGGCCGGTGCGGGCTACTGGTTCGGCGCTCGCCAGGGGCCGGGCAATCGGACCGCCGCGCAGAGCGCATCGACGGCGCCCGCAGCGCCGGCGCCGGCGGATGCAGTCCCGTCGGCCGACGGGCGCAAGGTGCTCTACTGGCACGACCCGATGGTGCCCAACGCGAAATTCGACAAGCCGGGGAAGAGCCCGTTCATGGACATGCAGCTCGTGCCGGTCTACGCGGACGCTGCTGGCGACGGCGGCGGCGTGGCGATCAGCGCGCGGCAGGTCCAGAACTTCGGCGTGCGCACGGCCGTCGCGACCGAGGGGCGGCTCGACACCGGCTTCAACGCGGTCGGGGCGGTCGGCATCGACGAGCGCGCGCTCGTCGCGGTGCAGGCGCGCAGCCAGGGCTACGTCGAAAAGCTGCACGTCCGCGCGCAGTACGACAGCGTCGCGGCCGGACAGCCTCTTGCCGATCTCTATGTTCCGGACTGGCTCGCGGCGCAGGAGGAGCTGCTCGCGCTGAAAGCGAGCCCGCAGCCCGGCTCCGTGCAGCTCGCCGATGCGGCGCGGCAGCGCCTGCGCCTGCTCGGCATGCCGGACGCCGAGATCGCGCGCATCGAGCGCGACGGGAAGCCGTCGCCGCGCGTGCGCGTGACCGCGCCGCAGGCCGGGATCGTCTGGGAGATCGGCGCGCGTGACGGGATGGCCGTGATGCCCGGCGTGACACTGTTCAAGCTCGCCGGGATCGGCACCGTCTGGGTGACCGCCGATGTGCCCGAAGCGCAGGCCGCGCTCGTCCGCGTCGGGGCGCCGGTCGAGGCGCGCGCCGCCGCGTATCCGGAGCAAACGTTCAAGGGCAGCGTCAGCGCGCTGCTGCCGGAGATGAACGCGCAGACGCGTACGCTCCGCGCGCGGATCGTGCTCGCCAATCAAGGTGGCATCCTCAAACCGGGAATGTTCGCCACGGTGAGCTTCGTCGGCGCAGCCGTGGCGCCATCCGTGCTCGTGCCGGCGGAGGCCGTGATCCGGACGGGAACGCGCACGGTCGTGATCGTCGATGCCGGCGCCGGAAAATTCACGCCGGTCGCGGTCGAGGCCGGGCGCCAGTCCGGCGACGTCACGGAGATCCGCAAAGGACTGGCCGCCGGCCAGCGTGTCGTCGTGTCCGGTCAGTTCCTCGTCGACTCCGAGGCGAACCTCAAGGGAGCGCTGACGCGAATTGCAGCGACCGGCCAGGAAGGTCAGCTCATGACCGCGCAGGCGGCCGATCCCCACGCCGGCCACACAATGCCTGCGGCGCCCGCGCCCGCCGTGCACAAGGCCGAAGGCGTCGTGCGGTCGGTCGGCGACGAGGTCGTGATCAAGCACGGGCCGATCCCGTCGATCGGGATGGGCGCGATGACGATGGCGTACAAGGCGCCGAAGGGCGGCTTGCCGAAGGACGTGAAGGCCGGAACGAACGTGAAGTTCGAGTTCGTCGTCACCCCGCAGGGCGACATGCAGCTCACGTCGATCGTGCCGGGGGGAGGCGGCGGCAAGTGATCGCAGCGCTGATCCGCTGGTCGGTCGCCAATCGCTTCCTCGTGCTGCTGGCGGCGGTCTTCGTCGCGGCCGCCGGCGTGTGGGCGGTGCGCACGACGCCTCTGGACGCGATTCCAGACCTGTCGGACACGCAGGTGATCATCCGCACGACGTTTCCCGGCCAGGCGCCGCAGATCGTCGAGGATCAGGTCACGTTTCCGCTGACGACGACGATGCTGTCGGTGCCGGGCGCAAAGGCGGTGCGCGGCTACTCGTTCTTCGGCGACTCGTTCGTCTACGTGCTGTTCGAGGACGGCACCGACCAGTACTGGGCGCGCTCGCGGGTGCTCGAGTACCTGAACCAGGTGCAGGGGCGGCTGCCCGCCGCGGCGAAGCCGTCGCTCGGGCCGGATGCGACCGGCGTCGGCTGGATCTTCGAGTACGCGCTCGTCGATCGCAGCGGCGGGCACGATCTTGCGCAGCTGCGCGCGCTGCAGGACTGGTTTCTCAAGTACGAGCTGAAGGCGCTGCCCAACGTCGCCGAGGTCGCGACGGTCGGCGGCATGGTGCGCCAGTACCAGGTGGTCGTCGATCCGGCGCGACTCAAGGCGTACAACCTGCCGCTCGCCAGGGTGACCGCGGCGATCCGTGGCGCCAACCAGGAGGCGGGGGGCTCGGTGGTCGAACTCGCCGAAGCCGAGTACATGGTCCGCACGCGCGGCTACCTGAAGTCGCTCGACGACTTCCGTTCGATTCCGGTGCTGGTGTCCGACGGCGGCACGCCGGTGCTGCTGAAGGACGTCGCGACCGTGCAGCTCGGACCCGAGATGCGCCGTGGCATCGCCGAGCTCGACGGCGAGGGCGAAGTCGTCGGCGGCATCGTGGTGCTGCGCTCGGGCAAGAATGCCTGGGAGACGATCCAGGCGGTCAAGGCGAGGCTCCTGCAATTGCAGCCCGGGCTGCCGGGGGGTGTCGAGATCGTCACCGTCTACGACCGGTCGGCGCTGATCGAGCGCGCGGTCGACCACCTCAAGGGCAAGCTCGCCGAGGAGTTCGCCGTCGTGGCGCTGGTCTGCCTCGTGTTCCTGCTGCACCTGCGCTCGGCGCTGGTCGCCGTGGTGTCGCTGCCGCTCGGCGTGCTGGCGGCCTTCGTCGTGATGCGGCTGCAGGGCGTCAACGCGAACATCATGTCGCTGGGCGGCATCGCCATCGCGATCGGCGCGATGGTCGACGCGGCAATCGTGATGATCGAGAACGCGCACAAGAAGCTCGAGACGTGGAAGCACGATCACGGCGGCGAGCCGTCCACCGACGAGCGCTGGCAGGTCGTCACCGCCGCCTCGGTCGAGGTCGGCCCGGCGCTCTTCTTCAGCCTGCTCGTCATCACGCTGTCGTTCGTTCCGGTCTTCACGCTCGAAGCGCAGGAAGGGCGGATGTTCGCGCCGCTCGCATTCACCAAGACGTATGCGATGGCCGCCGCCGCCGGGCTCGCCGTCACGCTGGTGCCGGTGCTGATGGGCTACGTGGTGCGCGGGCGCATTCCGGGGGAGGCGGCGAATCCGCTGAACCGGTTCCTGATCGCCGGCTACCGCCCGCTGCTCGCGGCGGCGCTTGCCTGGCCGAAGACAACGCTTGTCGTCGCCGCGCTCGCGCTGGCCGCCACCGCGTGGCCGGCGACGCAGCTCGGCGGCGAGTTCATGCCGCCGCTGGACGAGGGCGATCTGCTCTACATGCCCACCGCGCTGCCGGGACTGTCGGCGGGGAAGGCCGGCGAGCTGCTGCAGCAGACGGACCGACTGATCAAGGCGGTCCCCGAGGTCGCGCGCGTGTTCGGCAAGGTCGGTCGCGCCGAATCGGCGACCGACCCTGCACCGATGGAGATGATCGAGACGACGATCCAGTTCAAGCCCAAGGAGGAATGGCGGCCCGGAATGACCACCGCGCGTCTGGTGGAGGAACTGGACCGCACGGTGCAGGTGCCCGGCCTCTCGAACGTCTGGGTGCCGCCCATCCGCAATCGGATCGACATGCTCGCGACCGGCATCAAGAGCCCGGTCGGCATCAAGGTCTCCGGCCCCGACCTCGCCGTGATCGACCGCGTCACGCAGGCCGTCGAGCGCGCGGTCAAGGACGTCCCCGGGGTCACGTCGGCGCTCGCCGAGCGGCTGGAAGGGGGCCGCTACCTCGACGTCGTCGTCGACCGCGCGGCGGCGGCGCGGTACGGGCTCGGCGTCACGGACGTGCAGGAGATGATCGGTGCCGCGGTGGGCGGCGAGAACATCGGCGAGACCGTCGAAGGCCTCGCCCGGTTTCCGATCAGCGTCCGCTATCCGCGCGAGCTCCGGGACTCGGTCGAGGCGCTCCGGATGCTGCCTCTCGTCACCGAGCGAGGCGCGCAGCTGCCGCTTTCCGCCATCGCGAGCGTGCGCATCGTCGACGGCCCGCCGATGCTGAAGAGCGAGAACGCGCGCCTGTCCGGCTGGGTCTACGTCGACGTGCGCGGCCGCGACCTCGTGTCCGTCGTCCACGACGCCAGAGCGGCGGTCGGGCGCGACGTGAAGCTGCCGCCCGGCTACTCGGTATCGTGGTCGGGGCAGTTCGAGTACCTCGAGCGTGCGAAGGCGCGCCTTGCCTACGTCGTGCCGGCGACCCTGCTGGTGATCTTCGTGCTGCTCTATCTTGCCTTCCGCCGCGTCGACGAGGCGGCATTGATCATGCTCGCGGTGCCGTTCGCGATCGTCGGCGGGTACTGGCTGCTGTGGCTCTTGGGCTACTCGACGTCCGTGGCGACCGCGGTCGGCTTCATCGCCCTCGCGGGGGTGGCGGCCGAGTTCGGCGTCGTGATGCTGCTGTACCTGCGCCACGCGTGGGAGGCGAGGCTCGCCCGCGGGGAGCCGGCGACGCGCGCGACGCTCGTCGCCGCGATCGAGGAGGGCGCCGTGCTGCGCGTGCGTCCGAAGGCGATGACCGTCGCCGTCATCATGGCGGGGCTGCTGCCGATCATGTTGAGCGAAGGCACCGGCGCCGAGGTGATGCAGCGGATCGCGGCGCCGATGGTCGGCGGGATGATCACGGCGCCGCTGCTGTCGATGCTGGTGCTTCCGGCGGCCTACCTGCTGCTGCGCGGACGGCGTCTGCGCTAGCGTTCCGCGGCACGGGCAGCACGTCGCCTCCTGCGGCGGGCCCGGTCAGGTCAGAACAGCGACTCCTGCTCGGGCGGGTGCGGCGGCGGCCCGTGGTCCGCGTCCGCTTCTCCGGGAATCGCGGCGACGCGCTCGATCAGCGACGCGTCGTCGTGGCGCACGCTGTTGACGCGCGAGGACACGGGGTAATAGGCGAGCGTCGCGTCGGGAAAGGGCGCGATCAGGTCCGCGACGTCGGCATTCGCCGGATCGAGCCAGCGCTCGTAGTGCTCCGGCGCGACGATCATCGGCATCCGGTCGTGGATTGGCCGGAGCAGGGCGTTGGCGTCCGTGGTGACGATCGTGCAGGTGTCGAGCACTTCGCCCTCTTCGCTGCGCCAGCGCTCGTAAAGACCCGCGAAGCCGAAGACCGAGCCATCTGCCATCCCGATATGCTGCGGCTGCTTGCGCGGCGGCTCGCCCGTGCCCGAACCCGGCGAGAGCGTCATCCACTCGTAGAACCCGTTCGCCGGAAGCAGGCAACGGTGGCGGCGAAACGCCATCCGGAAAGACGGCTTGTCCGCTATCGTTTCGCCGCGCGCGTTGATCATCCGGCCGCCGATCGACGGGTCCTTCGCCCAGCGCGGCACCAGGCCCCAGCGCATCCGGACGAGCTCGCGCCGCCCTTCGGCATTGACGCGCACGACCGGGACCTCGGTCATCGGCGCGATGTTGTAGCGGGGGTGCACATCGGGCGGGTGCGCGAGGCCGAATGCCAGCGCGATCGCCGCCGGGTGGCTGTGCAGCTCGTAGCGGCCGCACATCGTCAGTCCTCCGGCGCGACCCCGCCGGGCACCGCCTCGAGCAGCCGCCGCGCCGACCGCGCGACCTGCAGCGTGTCCCAGTAGGCATAGGCTCCGACCGCCGCGGCGCCGGCAAGCGGAACCCAGCGGCTCACCGACGTTCCGGCGACACGCTGGACGACGGTCGCGCCGAGGGAGCCCAGCGCGGCGCCGAGCCCGGCTCCGGAAAGCTGCCGGACGAGAGCGCGCTCGCCCGCGCGCACGACGACATCCCGGACCACGTGGCTGGCCATGTGCCGGAACAGGCAATACAGCATGTGCGTTCGCGTCAGTTCCGCGGTGCGCCCGTGCAATGCGAAGATGTCGGCGACCATCTGCCGCTGGACCTTCCAGATCAGGTAGAGGTCGGGCAGCACCGTCAGCATCCCGAGGGGCCCGGGAGGAAGCGCGAGCGACGCGGACAACAGCGCCGCATTTCGCGCGGCAGCATGCGCAACAGTTTCCGCATCGGGTGCCGGGTCCCGGCTCGGGCCGGTGCGCGGCACCGGCACGTCGGAGATCACGCGCTCGATGACGCCCGAGACGGCGCGCGACGGCGATTCGCGTGGAGCGGTGAGCGGAAACAGGTGCGTGTCCATCGGCGCCGGAAGTGGGGAGGCTGGCGGCCGAGCCGGGCCGCCCGGGAAGCTTAGCGCCGCGAGCATCCTCCTGTCGACGGGGCGCGGGTTGATCGGCGGTCGGTACAATCCCGCCGATGATGCGCATCTTCGGATTCGCCGGATGGTCCGGCAGCGGCAAGACGACGCTGATCGAGCAGGTCATCCCCCGCCTGGTCGCGCGCGGTCTCTCGGTCTCGCTGATCAAGCATGCCCATCACCGCTTCGAATTCGATCAGCCCGGCAAGGACTCGTACCGCCACCGGCATGCCGGCTGCAGCGAGGTGCTGATCACGTCCGGAACGCGGTGGGCGCTGATGCACGAGCTGCGCGGTGGACGGGAGCTCACTCTGCAAGAGGCTCTCGGCCGGCTGTCGCCCTGCGACCTGGCCCTGGTTGAAGGGTACAAGGCCTTCCCGATCCCGAAGCTCGAGATCTGGCGCGCCGAAGTCGGCAAGCCGCTCCTGCATCCCCGCGATCCGCATATCCTCGCCATTGCCACCGACAGCCCGGAGGCGCTCCCGCCCGGGGTGTCGGGGCTCCCGATATTCGCGCTTTCCGCGTTCGACGCCGTCGCAACGTTTGTCGCCGACCATGCTACCGTCGGTCCATCGGACAATTGACTTGCGGCCGCACGGCGAGTAGCGTGAACTCATTCGCAGGAGCGTTGCCATACCGTGCGAGCCCGGTGGTGTGAGAGGGGTCGGCGGCATCGGGAAGCACCGGTGGGTGGAAGCAGGAATCGCTAGAATCGGTTTTCATAAAACATGGAAATTCAACGCACTATAGCGATTACCTCGATTTTACTTGCGCTTGGGCTTGTGGCTCCGGCGCAGGCCGAGGTCCGGCCCGAAGACGGCCCGTCGGGCTTTTACGGCGGCGTCTCCATGCGTGACCAAGGCCGAGACGGTGCGGGGCTGACCTTCGGCTCGGCGAGTTCCGTCTGGACCCGTTATGTGGCCCCCGTGGCCGACGACACCGTGCCGAGGGCGCTGGTGTTCGGCGGATATCGTTGGAGCAACGATATCGCGTTCGAGGCGGCTTTCAATTCCAGCGACATGTACGCGCTGAAACCGGCGGACGGCTTTGGCATGCGCAAAGGCGTGGGTTTGAGCTTCGCCCCCGGCGTCGGTCTCGGCGAGCTGCAGAATCGCAGCTGGAACGTGGACGTGTTCACCAGCTGGACCTTCCGCCGGGCGTTCGCGCTCTACGGCCGGATGGGCTATGCCCAGAGCGAATCGATTCCGGCCTTCGCGACGCCGTTGTCCAGCGCCTCCGACGGTCGCCGTCTGCGCGACGGCGTCAACTACGGTCTGGGCGTCCGCTACGACATGAACTCCGCGCTCGGCCTGCGCGTCGAGTACGGCCGCTTCGGCCGCTTCGCGGGCGAATTCGGCAGCAGCCTGCCCGACACGGACCAGGTCACGTTCGGCGTCCAGTTCCGGTTCTAGCCAGCGATCGGGGGGCGCCCGCCTCCGCACGCGTTCGCGGTAGACTTCGAGACTTCGGAATGATGCCCCCGCGCGGGCGCGGTATGCGCGCCGGCTTCCATCGATCATGCGCGACGCCGCAACAACCGCCACCGTCAACCTCGTCTACCTCGCCCGTTTGCGCGAGGCCTTCGGCGTGGCATCGGAACGCATCGACGTGCCACCGGCGGTGACGACCGTCGCGGCCCTGCGCGAGTGGCTTGCCGCGCGCGGGGGTGCCTGGGCTAACGAGCTCGCGCCGGGCCGCCCGGTGCGGTTCGCCGTCAACCATGATCTCGCGGCGCCGGACGCCCCGGTCGGCCCGGGCGACGAGGTCGCGCTGTTCCCGCCGGTCACCGGCGGCTGATCGTCCGCAAGCGACGATGCCGATACGGATCCAGACCGAGGACTTCGACGTCGCGCGCGAGCTCGCCGCGCTGAGGGCCGGCAAGCTCTCGGTCGGCGCGGTCGTCGCGTTCATCGGCACGGTGCGCGACATCAACGAAGATTCCCGGATCGCGACGATGACGCTCGAGCATTACCCGGGCATGACGGAGAAGGCCCTCGCGGCCATCGTCGACGCCGCGAAAGCGCGCTGGGACATCGTCGACGCGGTCGTCATCCACCGGATCGGCGCGCTCGCACCCGCCGATCAGATCGTCCTCGTGGGCGTCGCCGGCGCTCACCGCGGCGAGGCGTTCGCCGCCTGCGAATTCATCATCGATTACCTGAAGACCCGCGCGCCGTTCTGGAAGAAGGAAGACACGTCCGCAGGCGCGCGCTGGGTCGAGGCGCGCGCGACCGACGACGAGGCCGCGGCGCGGTGGCGCTCGCCGCGCGAGCCCGCGGCCTGACCGCCCGCGGCCGTGGAGCGGTCCCCTCGGCGGCGCGCCGGCAACCGCCGATGTCCGCGTCCGCTTGACCCGCTTCGGCCGGTCGGCTACCGTCGCTGGCCGTGACCGACACCCGCCGCACCGCCTTGATCGCGATCGACTGGGGGACGACGTCGGCGCGCGCGTATCGCATCGATGCAGCCGGCGAGGTCATCGCGGAGCGCAGCGCGCCCCTCGGCATTCGGGGCGTCCGCGACCAGCGATTCGCGGCCGCGCTCGACGCATTGCTCGACGACTGGCGCGACGATGCCGTGCCGCGGATCGCCTGCGGGATGATCGGCAGCCGGCAGGGATGGATCGAGGCACCGTACGTCGCCTGCCCGGCCGACCTGGAAGAGCTGGGCAGGTCATTGACGCACACCGGGGGTGGCGAGCTCGCGATCGTACCGGGCGCGCGCTGCCGCGATCCCGCGGGCGTGCCGGACGTGATGCGCGGCGAGGAGACGCAGCTCGCCGGAGCGCTCGTTCCCGCCGACGAGCACGTGCTCGCCGTGCTCCCCGGAACGCACAGCAAATGGGCGCGGGTCGAGCGCGGACGCCTGCTCGAGTTCGCGACCTTCATGACGGGGGAGCTGTATGCGCTGCTGCTGGAGCACAGCATTCTCGGCCGCATGGCCGATCGCGCGGCACCGGCGACGACGTCCGGAGGCGCGGCATTTGCGCGCGGCGTCGCGCGGGGCCTCGCCGACGGCGGGCTTGCGCACGTCGTCTTCGGCGCGCGGACGCTCGCGCTCGCCGACGAGCTCCTGCCGGCGGAGGTTGGCGACTGGCTTTCGGGCGCCCTGATCGGGCACGAGGTCGGCGCCGCGCGCGCGTGGGCAGGGGCCCGCGGCGGCGACCCGACGCGCGTGCGGCTGATCGGCGGCGATGCGATCGTCGCTCGGTACGCGGCGGCGCTCGCGCAGGCCGGCGCAGCGGTCGAGCGCGGTCCTGCGAATGCTGCGGCGACAGGCCTCTTCCGGGTCGCGCGCCGCGCCGGACTCATCAAGTGAACGAGGCCCTTGCATGACGAATCCACTCGCGCGTCACCTCGACCCCCTGCCGCTGATCGCCGTTTTGCGCGGCATCGCGCCCGAGGAAATCCAAGCGATCGGCGGAGTGCTCGTCGCGCACGGCTTTCGCATCCTCGAAGTTCCCCTCAACTCCCCCAGGCCGTTCGACTCGATAAGCCTGCTGGGTCGGCACTTCGGCGAGCGCTGCCTCGTCGGAGCCGGCACCGTGCGCGACGTCGACGAAGTGACGCAGGTCAACGCCGCCGGCGGACGCCTGATCGTCATGCCGCACGCCGACGTTGCGGTGATCCGCGAAGCGAAGCGGCAGGGGCTGGTCTGCGTGCCGGGCGTGGCGACGCCGACCGAGGCATTCGCGGCGCTCGCGGCCGGCGCCGATGGCCTGAAGATGTTCCCGGCGGAGCAGCTGCCGGCCGCCGCGCTGAAGGCATGGCGCGCCGTGCTTCCCCGCGAGACGCTCGTCTTTCCGGTCGGCGGCATCCGTCCCGACAACATGGGACCGTACTGGGCCGCCGGCGCGAGCGGCTTCGGCACGGGGTCCAACCTGTATGCCCCGGGCGCCGCCACCGCCGCCGTCGACGGGGCCGCCTCCGATTACGCAGTGGCCTTCCGGGCGCTGCCGCCGCGACCGGCGGCTGGCGGCGTATCGCAATGACCGCTCCGTCGCGCGAGCTTCCGGCGATCGTCGCGCTGGGCGAGGCGATGGTCGAATTCAACCAGGCGCGCGCCGAGGCGCCGGACACCTACCTGCGCGGCTTCGGCGGTGACACGTCGAACATGGCGATCGCGGCCGCGCGGCTGGGCGCCCGGGTAGGCTACGTGACCCGCGTCGGCGACGACACGTTCGGCCGCGCCCTGATGCGACTGTGGCAGGACGAGGGGATCGACACGCGCGGCGTGGCGACCGATCCGGGCGCGCCGACCGGGATCTACTTCGTGACCCACGGACCGGGCGGTCACGAATTCTCCTATCTTCGCGCGGGCTCGGCGGCGTCGCGGATCGATCCCGGCACGCTTCCGCTCGACGTGATTCGCGGCGCGCGCGTGCTGCACGTCACGGGAATCAGCCAGGCGATCAGCGCCGGCGCCTGCGACGCGGTCTTCGCGGCGATCGAGGCCGCACGGGCGGCCGGAGCGCGCGTTTCGTACGACCCCAATCTCAGGTTGAAACTGTGGCCGCTGCCGCGCGCGCGCGCCGTGGTGCTGGCGACGATCGCGCAATGCGACTGGTTCCTGCCGAGCGTCGACGAGATCCGCACGCTGACCGGCCTCCACGAGCATGGCGCGATTCTCGATTGGTGCCATGCCCGGGGCGCGCCGATCGTTGCGCTCAAGTGCGGGCCCGACGGCGCGACGGTTTCCGACGGCCACCGCGTCGAACGCATCGCCGGGCACGCCGTGCATGCGGTGGACGCCACCGGGGCGGGCGACTGCTTCGACGGGGCGTACGCCGCACGCACGCTGGCCGGCGACGACCCGTTCGCGGCTGCGCGCTACGCGAATGCAGCGGCGGCGCTGGCGACGACCGGTTTCGGCGCGGTTGGACCGCTGCCGCGCGATGCCGCCGTGCGCGCGCTGCTCCGGGCCGCGGGATGACGACCGCGTCCGGAGGGCCCGGGTCACCGCGTCGGCGAGCGGGCGTCGGGACGGCGCGCAAAATCGCTGGCAATAGAGTGCGCAGCGGATAGAATCCGGGGCAACGCCCTCGCGCCGGTCGGCGGGCGCTGCCTCGTCACGTGAAGGGGGGAGAATGCGCGTCACTCCGATTGCCAAGGCGGTGCGGCATCTCGAGGCCGGGGAATGGAAGGCCGCGCACACACTGGTGCAGAAGGATTCGACTTCGCTCGGCTGCTGGGCACACGGGATCGCGCACCTGATCGAGGGCGATCTCGACAACGCCCAGTACTGGTACCGCCGCGCGCGCCGCCCGTTGCCGCACGGCAACACGGCCAGTGCCGAGATCGCCGCGCTCAAGGCGACGCTCGGGGATGGCACACAGTGAGCGCGCGGTAATCCTCGCCGCGCCTCGTATAATCGCCGGATGTTCGGAGGCTTTGTGGCCGTGGGGATCGGCGCCGCGCTCGGCGCGTGGGTGCGGTGGGGCTTGGGCGCGCTGCTGAACCCCGTCTTTCCCACGCTTCCGATGGGCACGCTGGCGGCCAATCTCTCCGGCGGCCTGCTGATGGGCTTGGCCATGGAGGTCCTTACGCGGCATGCGATGCTGCCGCCCGAAGCCCGCCTGCTGGTGACCACGGGCTTCCTCGGAGGGCTCACGACATTCTCGACGTTCTCCGGCGAGATCGTGACGCTGCTCCTGCGCAAGGAATACCTGTGGAGCGCGATCACGATCTCCGCGCACGTCGTCGGGTCGGTCGCGATGACGATCGCCGGCATCGTGGTGATGCGCGCGCTCTACGCCTGGGGGACGTCATGAACGGGACGCTGCTGCGTTTCTATGTGCACGAAAACCGTCTGCACCGGCACGTCGCCATGTACGAGTGGCTTCTGGAGCAGGCGAAGGCGCTCGGCATTCACGGCGGCTCCGCGTTCCGCGCGATCGCCGGTTTCGGCCGTCACGGCATCCTGCACGAGGAGCACTTCTTCGAGCTCGGCGCGGGTACGACGATCGAGGTCGAGTTCGCCCTGAGCGAGGAAGATGCGCAGCGCCTGCTCGACCTCCTCCGCCGCGAGCGCGTCAGCGTCTTCTACGCCCGCGTTCCCGCGGAGTTCGGCACGATCGAAGGCGACCGCTGACCCGCAGTGCCGCAGCGGTCGGCGCATCCGTTAGACTGCGTTCTCATTCTTCCCAGGAGCTCTTCCATGCCCCACGCAATCCGCATTCACGCCAACGGCGGCCCCGAAGTCATGCAGTGGGAGCAGGCGGAGGTTGGTGCTCCCGGTCCCGGCGAGGCCCGCGTGCGGCACACCGCGGTCGGCGTCAACTACATCGATACCTACCATCGCAGCGGTCTCTACAAGATCGCGTTGCCCAGCGGCCTGGGCACGGAAGCGGGGGGGATCGTCGAGGCGGTCGGGGCCGGCGTCGACTGGGTGAAGCCCGGCGATCGGGTCGCCTACTGCGGCGGGCCGCTCGGCGCCTACAGCGAAGCCCGGGTAATGCCCGCCGATCGGCTGGTCGTGCTCCCCGACGGCGTCACCGAGCGGGTCGCCGCGACGCTGATGCTCAAGGGCCTCACCGTCCAATACCTGTTTCGCCAGACGCACAGGCTCCAGGCGGGCGACACGATCCTGTTCCACGCGGCCGCCGGCGGCGTCGGCCTGATCGCGTGCCAGTGGGCGCGCGCGCTCGGCGTGACGATGATCGGCACCGTCGGGACCGACGAGAAGGCGGCGCTCGCGAAGGCGAACGGCTGCACGCACACGATCGTCTACACCCGCGAGAACTTCGTCGAGCGCGTCAAGGCGCTGACGGGCGGAAAGGGCGTTCCGGTGGTCTACGACGGAATCGGCAAGGACACTTTCCCGGCGTCGCTCGACTGCCTGTCGCCGCGCGGGCTGTGGGTGAGCTTCGGCAACGCCTCGGGCGCGGTGCCCCCGTTCGACATCCTGATGCTGTCGCAGAAGGGGTCGCTCTACGCGACGCGGCCGACGCTCGTCACCCACGTCGCGAAGCGCGCCGATCTCACGGCGATGGCGGCCGAGATGTTCGACCTGGTGCGTGCGGGCAAGATCGTCAGCGAGCCGCGGCAGACGTTCGCGCTGAAGGACGCCGCCGGTGCGCACCGCGCGCTCGAATCGCGCGTGACGACCGGGGCGACGGTCCTGCTGCCCTGACGCAGCAGACCGGTCGGCGGTCGCGGGGACGCCGAATCCCCGCGCCGGCCGTGCGCGCCGGACGCCCGGTCGGCTTTGCGGACCACAAAATAGACCTCGGGATTGAGCCACGCGCCCAGGGCGGCAAACGGGCTCGCCGATTCGCCGAGCATCTCGAAGCGGCCGCCGAGCTGTTCCCGAAGGCACCGGTGATCGAAGCCCAGGTGGTGATAATGGAAGCGGAATCCCGGCGCGATCTCGACCGTCGGCCGATCCGCCGGGGGCCGCCCGAGAAACGAACGCAGGATGTGGCGCGGGTTCGCGTCGTACTCGCCGAACCGGCGGCAGATCCGGAAGCAGCCCTTGTACAGCGCCGGTGGCCCGATCTCTGCGGGCACGCCGATGACGGCCGTTCCCTGCGGCGCGAGCAGCGCGTCGATCTGCAACAGGGCGTCCCTCGTTTCGCTGGCCGGAAGGTGTTCGAACACCTCCAGGCAGAAGACGACGTCGACCGACCGGCGCTCGATTCCGCCAAGGTCGGAATGGAACGCGACCTGCGGCAGCGAACCCACGTTGCGGCGTGCCTCTTCCATCAGGTCGGGGATCGGCTCGTAGCAGATGATCCGGGCGCCCGGGTACCGCCGGGCGAGGAGCTTGCAGAGCTCGCCGTTGCCCGCGCCGAAGTCGCAGACGACCGACGGCGGCGGCAGGTCGCGCGACAGCCGCACGGCAGATTCGAGGCGGCGCCGCTGGAGCCAGCGCTTTACCGGGTTGCGGTCTTCGAACGCGATCTCCGCATACGACATCGACGGCGAGCGCTACCGCGCGTTGAGCAGCGCACGCGCTGCCGGCACGAGCTCGCCCGCAGTGAGGCCCAGCGGTCCGCTGCCTGCGGCGACGCAAGCGTCCGCCGCCGCGCCGTGCAGGCAGACGGCGAGGCGCAGCGCGGTCTTCGCGTCCTGTCCCTGCGCGAGGAACGCACCTGCGAATCCCGCCAGCACGTCGCCGGTGCCCGCGCTCGCGAGCCCCGCATTGCCGGTCGCGTTGATGTCCCAGGTTCCGTCGGGATACGCGAGCACGCTTCCGGCGCCCTTGAGGACGACCGCGGCATTGAGCGTCTTCGCGATGCTCTGCGCGGCGGCGAGCCGGTCGGCCTGGACGTCGGCCGTCGAGCTCGCGAGCAAGCGCGCGGCTTCGGCCGGATGCGGCGTCGCGAGCGTTGGAGCGCTGCGCGCGATGACCGCCGCGCGCAGCGCCGGGTCGGCGGCGATCAGGTTGAGCGCGTCGGCGTCGAGCGCGACGGGTACGGCCGCCGCGAGCGCACGGGCGACGAGGGCTCGCGCATTGGCGCCCGTGCCCAGCCCCGGTCCGCAGACCAGCGCGGTTTCCCCCGCGCCGATGATCCCCTCCGCGGCGCGCAGCATCAGCTCCGGCTGCACGTAATCGACCGCCGGGTGGCCGCCGGCAGCGAATCCGACACGGACCTTTCCGGCACCGGCGTTGAGCGCCGCGCGACCCGCGAGCAGCGGCGCCCCCATCATGCCTTCGCCGCCGCCGACGATCGCGAGCGTCCCGAACGTCCCCTTGTGCACGTTCTTTGCCTGGCGCCGCAGCACGTCCGGCAAAGTGGCGGCGAGCGTGATCCAGTCGAGCCGGTGGCCCCTCGCCGGAGCGATCGCCTCCGGGTCGAGTTCCAGCAGGTGAACCGACACCGCGCCGCAGAGATCGACGCCGTCACCCGTCAGCAGTCCGGGCTTCAGCGCGATGAACGTCGCCGTGGCGCGAGCGCGAATCGAAGGTCCGAGGGCGACGCCGGTGTCTGCGGCGAGTCCACTCGGGATGTCGAGCGCGAGCACCGGAACGCCCGACGCATTCGCCCATTCGACCATCGCGGCATAGTCGGAAGGCAGCGGCCGCGCGAGGCCGATGCCGAAGAGACCGTCGACGATCAGCGATCCATCCCAGCCGGTCGGAATCTCCGAAACGACGGTGCCGCCCGCGGCAACGAGCGCCCGGTGCGCGGCAGCGGCGTCCGCCGGCAGCTGCGCCGGATTTCCGCGAAACACGGTGGCCACGTCGAAGAACGCATCAAGCAGCCGGCGCGCGACGACGAACGCGTCGCCGCCGTTGTTGCCGGGCCCGGCCAGCACCAGCACGGATCCATTCCGTTCACCGACCATCGCGAGCGCGACGTCGGCGCCGGCCCGGCCCGCGCGCTCCATCAGTGGTTGTCCCCGGGCCGCCGCCTCGACCGCGCGCAGTTCGTCGATGCGATAGATGGGGCGAAGCGCGCTCCGATCGGCCATGCCCGATTATAGGCCGCGGCACGCGCCTGCCGGGCGGCCGCGCGCAGCCTGGCGGGCTGGGCAGCGCAGGCAGCGGTACGTGGACAAACCCCGGCGCGGACCGTAACATTCCGACTTTGCGGGCAGGCAAACGGGTGGCATCCAGTCCCCTTGCAGCGAGCCATCCGCGGTCGGCTCGATGCAGCCGCCTTCCCGCTGCGGCCGGCTGGCCGCCCGCTGAGAACCCGAAAAGGCGGCCGCGTCGGCCGCACAACAGGAGAACCTCGATGAAGCTCATCCCCAAGCTCGGATTGGCGCTGGTCGCGGGCGCGTTCGCCCTTGCCGCGCAGGCGCAGGAACTGACCGGCACGCTCAAGAAGATCAAGGAAACCGGCGCGATCACGATCGGCCATCGCGAGTCGTCGATCCCGTTCTCGTACCTCGACGACAAGCAACAGCCGATCGGATACGCGATGGACCTCTGCATGAAGGTCGTCGACGCGGTCAAGGCCGAGCTCAAGATGCCCAACCTCAAGGTCAACCTGCAGCCGGTGACCTCCGGCAACCGCATCCCGCAGCTGCAGGCGGGCAACATCGACATGGAATGCGGCTCGACGACGAACAGCGTCGACCGGCAGAAGCAGGTGGCGTTCGGGCCGACCTACTTCGTCATCAACGTCACGGCCGCCGTGAAGAAGTCCTCGGGCATCAAGCAGCTCGCCGACCTCAACGGCAAGACGATCTCGACGACCTCGGGCACGACGTCGGTGCCGCTGCTCAAGCAGTACGAGAAGACGAAGACGGTCGACATCAAGGAGATCTACGGCAAGGACCACGCGGAATCGTTCCTGCTGCTCGCGCAGGACCGGACGTCCGCCTTCGTCATGGACGACATCCTGCTCGCGGGTCAGATCGCCAGCGCGGAAAGGCCCGGCGACTACATGATCATTCCGGAGTCGCTGCGCCAGGAGCCGTACAGCATGATGATCCGCAAGGACGACCCGCAGTTCAAGGCGCTCGTCGACAAGACGATCGGCGGCGTGATGAAGTCGGGCGAGATCAACCAGATCTACGCCAAATGGTTCACGAGCCCGATACCGCCGAAGGGCGCCAACATGAACTTCCCGCAGACGCAGGCGATCAAGGACGCCTTCGCGAACCCGAACGACAAGGGCGTCTGAGCCGCGCCGGCGGAAGACGTCGAGCCGAAAGCCCCGGGGCCGGACAGCGCTTGGCGCTTCCGGCCCCATCTTCTTTGCGCGCGCAGTGCCGTCGCCGCGCGCTTCCCCGAGCGGAGGCTGAGGAATGAAATTCGATCTCGACTGGATGGTGTTCTTCCAGGAGATTCCCGGAGGCGGCGAGCGATACGTCGACCTGCTGCTCTCGGGAATCTGGTGGACGCTCGGGGTGTCCGCTTGCGCCTGGCTGATCGCGCTGGTCATCGGCTCGGTGATCGGCACGATCAGAACGACGCAGCAGCCGTGGCTTGTCCGCGTTGGCAACGCCTGGGTCGAGCTCTTCCGCAACATCCCGCTGCTCGTGCAGATGTTCCTCTGGTACTTCGTGATACCGGAGTTCATCCCGCCGCTCAAGGCATGGGTAATCAAAGCCGATCCGGCGCACGCGCAGTTCCTGTCGGCCGTGCTCTGTCTCGGCCTCTTCACGTCGGCGCGGGTCGCCGAGCAGGTGCGCGCCGGCATCCAGTCGCTGCCGCGCGGCCAGCGCTACGCCGGCATGGCGGTCGGCCTCACGACGACGCAGGTCTACCGCTACGTCCTGCTGCCGATGGCGTTCCGCATCGTGATTCCGCCGCTCACCAGCGAGACGATGAACCTGATCAAGAACTCGTCGATCGCGCTCACCATCGGCCTCGCCGAGCTCACGTTCCGCTCGCGCGAGATGGGCGAGTACACGTTCCATTTCTTCGAGGCGTTCTCGGCGGCGACGCTCGTGTACGTCGTGATCGCGATGACCGCCAACCGGGTGATGGCGCTCGTCGAGCGCCGGGTGGCGGTTCCCGGCTACATTGCCGGCGGCGGGAAGTAGCGGGAACGCCATGACCCTCGACTTCGACGTCATCGGCCGTTCGCTGCCCTACCTGTGGAAGGGCTTTCTGTACACCGTCGAGCTGACGGCGATCGCCTCGGTCGGCGGTCTCGTGTTCGGCACGCTGCTCGCGCTGGCCCGCCTGTCGCCGATCAAGGCGCTCTCGAACGTCGCCTCGGGGTACGTGAACCTGATGCGCTCGATCCCGCTGGTGCTGGTGCTCTTCTGGTTCTTCTTCCTGATGCCGCAGGTGCTGCAGCTCGTCACCGGCGGGGAGCGGCCGCCGCAGATCGGCGCCGAGCGCACCGCGATCATCACGTTCATCATGTTCGAGGCCGCGTACTTCTGCGAGATCATGCGCGCCGGGATCCAGTCGATCGCCAGGGGGCAGGTGCACTCGGCCTACGCGCTGGGCCTCACCTACGGCCAGGCGATGCGGTTGGTGATCCTGCCGCAGGCCTTCCGCAACATGATCCCGGTGCTCCTCACGCAGACGATCATCCTGTTCCAGGACACCTCGCTCGTGTACGTGATCTCGGCGACCGACTTCACCGGCGCGGCGTCGAAGATCGCGCAGCGCGACGGCCGGCTGATCGAGATGTACCTGTTCGTCGCCGTCGTGTACTTCGTGCTCTGCTACACGCTGTCGTACGCGGTCAAGCTGCTGCAGAAGAAGATCGCCGTCATCCGCTGAGGACTCGCCATGCCCATGATCTCCATAGACAACGTCTCCAAGTGGTACGGCCAGTTCCAGGTGCTGACCGACTGCACGACCAAGGTCGAGAAGGGCGAGGTCATCGTCGTCTGCGGACCCTCCGGTTCGGGCAAGTCGACGCTGATCAAGTGCGTCAACGCGCTGGAGCCGTTCCAGAAGGGCCAGGTAACGGTCGACGGCATTCCGGTGCACGACCCGAAGACCAATCTCCCCAAGCTCCGCGCGCGCGTCGGCATGGTGTTCCAGCATTTCGAGCTCTTCCCCCATCTTTCGATCACCGAGAACCTGACGCTCGCGCAGATCAAGGTGCTGAATCGCGGCAGGGACGAGGCCGTCGAAAGGGGCCTGAAGCTCCTCGACCGGGTCGGCCTCAATGCGCAGAAGGACAAGTACCCCGGGCAGCTCTCGGGGGGGCAGCAGCAGCGGGTGGCGATTGCCCGCGCGCTGTCGATGGACCCGATCTGCATGCTGTTCGACGAGCCCACGTCCGCGCTCGACCCGGAGATGATCAACGAGGTGCTCGACGTGATGGTGCAGCTCGCGAAGGAGGGGATGACGATGATGGTCGTCACGCACGAGATGGGCTTCGCGCGCAAGGTCGCGCACCGCGTGATCTTCATGGACCAGGGGAAGATCGTCGAGGACGCGAGCAAGGACGACTTCTTCGGCAAGCCGCGCTCCGAGCGCGCGCAGCAGTTCCTCGCCAAGATTCTCCAGCACTGATCTCCCGCTCCTTTGCGAGCCATCGCCACGAACGCCAGAATGCGCGGCGTGAATGCAATGGTTCACGGTGTCCTCGCCGCGTGCGCCGCGGCGATCCTCGCGGCTCCGGCCGCGGCGGCGCCCGACATCCGGATGTCGACGACGACCAGCACCGAGGCATCGGGGCTCCTGCCTTTCCTGCTCCCGGCGTTCGAGGTGAAGTGCGGCTGCAAGGTGCGCGTCATTGCGGTCGGCACGGGGAAGGCCCTCGAAATCGGCAGGAACGGCGACGTCGACGTCGTCCTCGTCCACGCGCGGCCGGCGGAGGACAGGTTCCTCGCCGAGGGTCTCGGCGTGAATCGTCGCGACGTGATGTACAACGATTTCATCATCGTGGGGCCGGAGGGCGACCCGGCGGGCGTCAAGGGCACGCAGGACGTGCTCGAGGCGATGAAGAAACTGGCGGCGTCCGGCGCGCCGTTCATCTCCCGGGGCGACAGCTCCGGAACCGACCAGATGGAAAAGAGCTACTGGCAGGCGGCTGGCGTGACGCCCCGCGGGTCCTGGTATGTGTCGGCGGGGCTCGGGATGGGCGAGGTGCTGACGATGGCGGCGGAAAAGCGCGCCTATACGTTGACGGACCGCGCGACGTACGGGGCGTACCGGGCGCGGATCGGGCTCGCCATTCTGGTGGAAGGCGACCCCCGCATGTTCAACCCGTACGGGATCATCGCCGTCAACCCGCAGCGCCACCCGGGCGTGAACTTCCAGGGCGCAATGGACCTGATCAGCTGGATCACGTCGCCCGACGGGCAGCGGCGCATCGCCGACTACAAGGTCAACGGCGAGCAGCTCTTCTATCCCAACGCCCGGTAATCCCCTGTTCAGGCGCCGTGCCCGCGGACACGAGGGCGCGTATAATCCGCGTTTACGTCCCCTGCGCCGGACATGCCGCACCTTCTCACGCTGCGCGGGCGCCACGCGCTGTCGCCGTTCCGCGTCGCCAAGCTGGAAGCCGCGCTCGCCGCTTCCCGTCCGGACCACCGGGTCGCCGGCGTTTCGGCCACCTTCTGGCACTTCGTCGAAGTCGAACGCAGCCTCACGCCCGCCGAACAAGCGACGCTCGTGCGGCTGCTGACCTACGGGCCGCACGACGCTGCCGAAACGGACAGCGGCGAGCTCATCGTCGTCGTCCCGCGGCCGGGGACGGTCTCCCCGTGGTCGTCGAAGGCGACCGACATCGCGAGGAACTGCGGCCTGTCGGCGGTCCTGCGCATCGAGCGCGGTGTGGGCGTGCGCGTCGCAACGCGCGACGGCGCAGCGCTCGACCCAGCGGACCGGGCGGCGCTCCTGCCGCTCCTGCACGACCGCATGACGGAGGCGGTGCTGCCGCGGCTCGAGGATGCGCAGGCGCTGTTCGCGCATTTCCCGCCGCGGCCGCTCGCTTCGATCCCGCTCCTTGCGCAGGGGCGTGCCGCGATCGACGCCGCGAACGTCGCGCTCGGTCTCGCGCTCGCGCCGGATGAGATCGAGTATCTCGCGGACTGCTTCGGTCGCATGGGCCGCGACCCGACCGATGTCGAGCTGATGATGTTCGCGCAGGCGAACTCCGAGCACTGCCGGCACAAGATCTTCAATGCGCACTGGATCGTCGACGGGACGCCGCAGGAGAAGAGCCTGTTCGCGATGATCCGCCACACGCACGCGGCGAGCCCGCGCGGCACCGTGGTCGCGTATTCGGACAACGCGGCGGTGATGGAGGGCGCGACGGTGCGCCGTTTCTATCCCGGCGCCGACGGCCGCTACGCGGCGCACGCCGAGTCGACGCACACGCTGATGAAGGTGGAGACGCACAATCACCCGACCGCAATCGCGCCGTTCCCGGGCGCGGCGACGGGGTCCGGCGGCGAGATCCGCGACGAAGGCGCGACGGGCACGGGGGCGAAGCCCAAGGCGGGGCTCACCGGCTTCACCGTATCGCATCTGCGGCTGCCCGCGCTGCCGCAGCCGTGGGAAGCCCCGTACGGGAAGCCCGACCGCATCGCGTCCGCGCTCGCGATCATGCTCGAGGGACCGATCGGCGGCGCATCGTTCAACAATGAATTCGGGCGTCCGAACCTCCTCGGCTACTTCCGCACGTTCGAGCAGGAGGTCGCCGGCGAGGTCCGCGGCTACCACAAGCCGATCATGATCGCCGGCGGGGTCGGCAACATCCGCGCCGATCACACGGCGAAGCACGCCATTCCCGACGGGGCGTTGCTGCTGCAGATCGGAGGCCCGGGCATGCTGATCGGTCTGGGCGGAGGCGCCGCGTCGTCGATGACAACGGGCGCCAACGCCGCGGATCTCGACTTCGATTCCGTGCAGCGCGGCAATGCCGAGATCCAGCGCCGCGCGCAGGAAGTGATCGACCGGTGCTGGCAGCTGGGCGCGGCGAACCCGATCCTCTCGATCCACGACGTCGGCGCCGGCGGCCTGTCGAACGCGTTTCCCGAGCTCGTCCACGGCGGCGGTGCCGGCGCGGCGTTCGATCTGCGCAAGCTCCCGTCGGAGGAGCCGGGGATGGCGCCGCGGGAGATCTGGTGCAACGAGGCGCAGGAGCGCTACGTGCTCGCGATCCGCGCCGACGATCACGATCGTTTCGCGGCGATCTGCGCGCGCGAGCGCTGCCCGTTCGCCATCGTCGGAACGGCGACCGCGCGCGAACGGCTCGTTGTCGCGGATCCGCATTTCGGCAACCGGCCCGTCGACATGGATCTCGACGTGCTCTTCGGCAAGCCGCCGAAGATGACGCGCGATGCCGCCCACGCGCGGCGCGGGCTGCGGCCGCTCGATCTCGCAGGTGTGAACCTGAAGGAGGCCGCATACCGGGTGCTGCAGTTTCCCGCCGTCGCCGACAAGACCTTCCTCGTCGCGATCGGTGACCGGACGGTCGGCGGGCTCTGCTCGCGCGATCCGATGGTCGGGCCCTGGCAGGTTCCCGTGGCGGACGTGGCCGTCACCCTGATGGATTTCGACGGCTACGCCGGAGAGGCGATGGCGCTGGGCGAGCGCACGCCGCTCGCTCTGATCGACGCGGCGGCCTCGGGCCGGATGGCGGTGGCCGAGGCGGTTACCAACATCGCGGCGGCGGGCATCGCGCGGATCTCGGACATCAAGCTCTCCGCGAACTGGATGGCGCCCGCGGGCCATCCCGGCGAGGATGCCGCGCTCTACGACACGGTCCGCGCGGTGGCGATGGAGCTCTGCCCAGCGCTCGGCATCGGCATTCCCGTCGGCAAGGATTCGATGTCGATGCGCACCGCGTGGCGCGACGCAGGCGAGGAGAAGTCCGTCACCGCGCCGCTGTCGCTCATTGTGACGGCGTTCGCGCCGGTCCCGGACGCGCGGCGCGTGCTGATGCCACTGCTCGCCCGCGATGACGGCGGCACCGAGCTGCTGTGGATCGACCTCGGCGCGGGCAAGGGCCGGCTCGGCGGCTCGGCGCTCGCGCAGGTGTACGGCCAGCTCGGCGACGTCGCTCCGGACCTCGACGATCCGGCGCGCCTGTCCGCGTTCTTCGCGACGATCCAGGAGCAGGCCGCCGCGGGTCGGCTGCTCGCCTATCACGACATCGCCGACGGGGGCCTGTTCGCCACGCTCTGCGAGATGGCGTTTGCGTCGCGCTGCGGCCTTGCCGTAGCGCTCGACGCGATCGAGGGCGATCCGCTCGCGCTGCTGTTCGCCGAGGAGCCGGGCGCCGTCGTGCAGGTGCGGGCCACCGACCGGGCGGCCGTGCAGGCGCGCTTCGCGGCCGCGGGGCTCGTCGCCCACGCGATCGGCGCGCCGGCGGCGGATGGTCGCATACGAATTGCCCTGCGCGGGGGGACGCTCCTCGACGAGGCACGGGTCGACCTGCATCGCGCCTGGTCGGCGACGACGCACGAGCTCCAACGCCTGCGCGACAACCCCGAGGTCGTCGATCAGGAATTCGCGCGGATCCACGAGACCGGGGACGCCGGGATGTCGCCCGTCCTCACGTTCGACCCCGCGCAGGACGTGACCGCACCCTGCATCGGGGCGGGCGCGCGCCCGCCGATCGCGATCCTGCGCGAGCAGGGCGTCAACGGCCACGTGGAGATGGCCGCGGCCTTCGACCGCGCAGGATTCGCTTCGATCGACGTTCACATGACGGACATCCTTGCCGGTCGCCGGTCGCTCGCGGACTTCCGCGGTTTCGTCGCCTGCGGCGGGTTTTCCTACGGCGACGTGCTGGGCGGCGGGGAGGGCTGGGCCAAGTCCATCCTGTTCAACGCGCGTGCCCGCGACGAGTTCGCGGCGTTCTTCGCGCGCGGCGACACCTTCGCGCTCGGCGTGTGCAACGGCTGCCAGATGATGAGCAACCTGCACGAGCTGATCCCGGGAACGGCGCACTGGCCGCACTTCGTCCGCAATCGGTCGGAGCAGTTCGAGGCCCGCTTCGTCATGCTCGAGGTGCAGCGCTCACCGTCCCTCTTCTTCCGCGGAATGGAGGGCAGCCGCATCCCGGTCGCCACGGCGCACGGCGAGGGCTACGCGGAATTTGCCGGCCCGGCGCAGCTCGAAGCGGCGCAGCCGCTCGTCGCGCTGCGCTTCGCCGACCATGCGGGACGGCCCACGGAGGCGTACCCTTGCAACGCCAACGGTTCGCCGCAGGGCATCACGGGGCTGACCACCGCCGACGGCCGCTACACGATCCTGATGCCTCACCCGGAGCGCGGATTCCGCACCGTTCAGATGTCGTGGCATCCGCGGGAGTGGGGCGAGGACTCGCCGTGGATGCGGATGTTCCGCAATGCGCGGGTCTGGCTGGGGTAATCGCGCGATGGCGGGCCGTACGGACAGCCCCGGATGCGCGCGGACGAGCGGCCCTGTTGACCGCCCGTCACCGCTCGCCGATCATTCGTTCGCAGCAGGGAGCGAGACGATGTCGCTGGCCGAGAGAGTGCGCCGTGTGAGCGTGGCGGGGCTTGTCGCCCTGGTCGTTACCGCGGGAACCGCGTTCGCCGCGACGCCGAAGCACGCGCCCGCCAACGATGCGGTGCCCGCGTTGCCCGAGCCGCTGAGCAAGGAAGCAGTGCGCGAGCTCGTCGCGCGCCTGTCCGACGAGCAGGTGAGGAAGCTCCTGCTCGACCAGCTCGATCGCGCAGCGGCAGCCTCGGCGAAGGTCGCCGGGGCGGGAGGCGTGAGCGGGATGGTCCGGGGCAGCGCCGAAATGATGCACGTCCGGTTCGACGAGCTCGGGGCCGCGCTCGTCGCCCTGCCAGCGACCCTCGGCGCAGTCGGCGCGAAACTGGCCGAGCCGGACGGCGCGTCGCGCCTGCCGCTGATCGCGGGACTGCTCGTGGCGGCGCTCGCTCTCGGCTGGGGCGCAGAGCGGCTCTACGACGCGGGGTTGCGCGACTATCGGCGACGAATGCAGCAGGCTCACGCGACCACCTACGCGGCGAACGCGTTCCGCATTGCCGCCGGGCTCGCGCTCGATGCGGCGGGCCTCGTTGTGTTCGCCCTGGCGTCGTTCGGCCTGTTGCTCGCGCTCTGGCACGACCACGACGTGCAGCGCCGGGCGATGTTCGATGTCGTGGTCGCGGTCATCATGGTGCGGGTGGTGGCGCTGCTCGCCCGGTTCCTGCTCGCACCGGCGGAGTCCGCGCGGCTCCTGCCGTTCGCCGACACGCCCGCGGCCGCCCTGCGCCGATTTGCCGTTGCCCTTGCCGCAATCCTCGGTGCCGCCGTTGTCGTCAATCCCCTGTTGCGCGGTGCGGGAGCGAGCGCCGCGACGATGGACCTCGTGTTGATTGCCGCGCTGACGTCGGGTGTTGCGCTCGCGCTGTGGACCGTGTGGCGCGTCCGCGCGCCGATCGCCGAGCTGATCCGCGGCAAGGGCGGGCATGGGGCCATCGCGGGCTGGCTCGCCGACCTGTGGCCGGTCCTGGCGACCGCGTATCTCCTCGGCATCCTCGTTGCCCGCGTTTTCGACGTCCTGGGAGGGGAGTCCGGCTTCACCGGCGAAGGCCTCTTCAGCCTGCTGCTGCTCATCGCGCTGCCGATCGCCGATATGGCCCTGTGCCGCGTCGTCGCGGCGGCCGCGGCGGGCGAGCTTACGAGCGGCGGCGAGCGCGTGCGCGGGTTTGCCGCCGACTACGAGTCCGTGTTCCTGCGTGCGATCCATATCGTCGTCATCGTGCTCGGCTTGATGCTCTTTGCGCACATATGGAGCATCGACGTTTTCGAGATTGCGCAACGGAGCATGGGCGGCAAGATCGCGAGCTCGCTCGTCGGCATCTGCATCGTGCTGCTGCTCGCGTACATGGGCTGGGAAATTGCGCGGACGGCGATCGACCGGCGGCTGGCGGCCGAAGGCGAGCTCGATCTCGAGCATCCGGTGTCGCGGCTGCGCACGGTGCTGCCAATCCTTCGCGCGCTGATTCTCGTCACCATCGTCGTGATGGCGACGATGTCACTGCTGGCCGCGCTCGGCGTCGACATCCTGCCGCTGCTGGCGGGCGCCAGCGTCGTCGGCGTGGCGATCGGCTTCGGCTCGCAGACGCTGGTGCGCGACGTCGTCTCCGGCGCGTTCTTCCTGATGGACGACGCGTTCCGGCTGGGCGAGTACATCGAGGTCGGCGACGCCAAGGGCACGGTGGAGAAGATCAACATCCGGTCGCTGAGCCTGCGCCACCACCGCGGGGCGCTCAACATCCTGCCCTACGGCGAGATCAAGCGGCTGCGCAATACGAGCCGCGACTGGGTGGTCATGGTGCTGGACTTCCGGCTCACCTACGACACGAGCCTCCTGGCGGTGAAGAAGATCCTGAAGGAGGTCGGCGACGAGATCGCCGCCGACCCCGAATTGGCGCCGGATCTCCTGCAGCCGCTGAAGCTGGCGGGCGTGATGTCGACCGAGGATAGCGCGGTCGTCGTGCGGGCCAAGTTCATGGCGCGGCCGGAAGGCGAGCCGTACATGATCCGCAAGGCCGCGTACACGATGATCCTGAAGGCGTTCCGCGAGGCGGGGATCAAGTTCGCGCACCGGCAGGTCACCGTCTACGTGCCGCCGGGAACGGCCGGCAGCGACGCGGTGAATGCGACGGCCGGCGCGGCGGCGCTCGCCGCGCAGCCCGCGGAGCCCCCGCGCTAGGCGGCGCCATCAGCCCGCCATGAACCGAGGAATCCGATGACCCTGACCGTATACGCGATCGATGGCGCCACACCGGTAGTAGATCCGACCGCATACGTGCATCCGAGCGCGGTGCTGATCGGCGATGTCATCGTCGGCGCGGGCTGCTACGTCGGTCCCACCGCGTGCCTGCGTGGCGATTTCGGGCGGCTCGAGATGCGCACCGAATCGAATGTCCAGGACGGCTGCATTCTCCACGCCTATCCCGGCAACGAGACGATCATCGAGGAGCACGGGCACATCGGACACGGCGCGATCCTCCACGGCTGTACGGTGAAGCGCAACGCGCTCGTCGGCATGAACGCGGTGGTCAACGACAACGCGGTGATCGGCGAATCGGCGATCGTTGCGGCGCTGGCGTTCGTGAAGGCCGAGATGATCGTCCCGCCGCGGACGCTCGTCGCGGGCGTCCCGGCCCGCGTGCTGCGCGCGCTCACCGACGAGGAGCTCGCGTGGAAGGTCGAGGGCACCGAGAGCTACATCGAGCTCACGCGCCGCAGCCTCGCCACGATGCGCGCGACGGCGCCGCTCGCCGCGCCGGAGCCCGGCCGCAGGCGCATCGACCTGCCCGAGCTGCTGCCGTTGTCCGCGCGGAAGTCCCGCATCGGCTGACGTTGCCGTCGCCGTGCATCGGCCGGGACTCCCTCGATGACTGCATTTCCGAATCGGCTCGCCGAGGAGATCTGGGCGAGCCGTTACCGCTTCCAGCCGACGGATGGCGCCGCCGAGCCGTCGATCGACGCGACGTGGGCGCGGGTCGCGCGCGCACTGGCTGCCGGCGAGCCGCGCGACCGCGAGGCGTGGGAGCGACGGTTTCTCGAAGCGCTCGCCGATTTCCGGTTCCTGCCGGGTGGCCGCATCCTGGCCGGAGCCGGCACCGGCCGCCGCGTGACGCTCTTCAACTGTTTCGTGATGGGGCTGATCGACGACACGCTCGACGGCATCTTCGGCGCGCTGCGCGAAGGCGCGCTGACGATGCAGCAGGGGGGCGGTATCGGCTACGACTTCTCGCCGCTGCGTCCGGCCGGAGAGTGCGCGGATGCGGCGGGCACGATCGCTTCGGGCCCCGTGTCCTTCATGCATGTCTGGGACGCGATGTGCGCGACGGTCCAGTCGACGGGTGCCCGCCGTGGCGCGATGATGGCGACGCTGCGCTGCGACCATCCCGACATCGAGGCGTTCATCGCCGCGAAGCGGCAGCCCGGTGTGCTGACGCGGTTCAACCTGTCGGTTCTCGTCACCGACGGATTCCTGCACGCCATAGACTCGGACAGAGAGTGGCCCCTCGTCTTCCCGGCGGAAGTCGCGGGACGCCACATGCTGCGCGCCGTGCGTGCGCGCGCGTTGTGGGAGAGCCTCGTTCGGGCGGCCTACGAATGCGCGGAGCCGGGCGTCATCTTCATCGATCGCGTTCGCGCGCTGGACAACCTCGGCTACGCGGAACGGATCGGCGCGACCAACCCCTGCGGCGAGATCCCGCTTCCTCCGTACGGCGCGTGCGACCTCGGTTCGCTCAGCCTGCCGCGTTTCGTGATCGCGCCGTTCACGCCGTGGGCCCGGCTCGACACCGCGGCGCTCGGAGGGGCCGCGCGGATCGCGGTGCGGATGCTCGACAATGTCTACGACGTGTCGGGCTTTCCGCTTCCGCGGCAGGCGGAGACCGCGCGCGCGTCGCGGCGGCTGGGATTGGGGATCACGGGGCTCGCCGATGCGCTGATCATGGTCGGATTGCGCTACGACAGCGCGAGCGCGCGCGAGTGGGCGAGCGCGGCGATGCGCACCGTGACCGAGAGCGCGTATCTCGCGTCCGTCGAGATCGCGCGCGAGAAGGGTGCGTTCCCGCTCTACGATCGCGAGCGCTACCTGGCGATGCCGTTCGTGCACGCGCTGCCGCCGGAGCTGCACGCGGCCATCGCACGCGACGGAATCCGCAACAGCCATCTCACCGCAATCGCCCCGGCGGGAACGATCAGCCTGCTGGCCGGCAACGTCTCGAGCGGGCTGGAACCGGTCTACGCGCTGTCGTACGAGCGGCGCATCCGGCAGGCCGACGGCTCCGTGGTTAGGGTGCCGGTCCAATGCCATGCGCTGGAGGAGTACGCGCGCCTTCGCGGCCGCGACGAACCGTTGCCGGAGGCGTTCGTCACGGTCGACCAGGTCGGCACGGAAGCGCAGCTCGCGATGCAGGGCGCGCTGCAGGGGCACGTCGACAACGCGATCGCGAAGACCGTCAACGTTCGCGCCGACATCCCGTTCGCCGAATTTGCCGCGACGTACCGGCGCGCATACGCGCTGGGCCTCAAGGGGTGCACCGTCTATCGCCCGAATGCGGTGTCGGGCGCAGTGCTCTCGACCCCGCCGACGGCCGGGCGATGCTGCGATCTTCCCGGCGCGGATTGACCCGGAAGCAGGTCCCCCGGTCGCGGGTGCGATCGCGGCGGGCGGAGCGGTCCGGCAAGGCGACGGCGCAGTACCGGAGGGCGGCGCGGCCGCGCAGTTCCTAGAATCCCGCGGCCTGGCCGTCGCGGCGCGGATCCGATCCTGCCACGTGGCCGGCGTCGGTGCGCACGATGATCTGACCCGCGCCGAAATCCATGTAGGAATCGGCGACCGCCTTGATCTCGTGCCCGAGACCGATCAGCCCGGCGCGAAGCTCCGCCGGGGCGGCCGCTTCGAGATCGACGGAGATTGCCCCGTTGAGCTTCCACCGGGGAGCGTCGAGCACCGCCTGCGGATTCATTCCGTGCGTCAGCAGCCGGACCATCGTCTGCACGTGTCCGGGCGGCTGGATCGGACCCCCCATCACGCCAAACGCGGCCAGCGGCGCGCCGTCACGGGTCAGGAAGCCCGGGATGATCGTGTGGAACGGACGCTTGCCGCCGCCGACTTCGTTCGGATGGCCGGGCACGAGTGAAAACCCCACGCCGCGGTTCTGGAGGCTGATGCCGGTGCCCGGCACGACGACGCCGGAGCCGAACCCCATGTAGTTCGACTGGATCAGCGAAACGAGCATGCCACCCTCGTCGGCGGCGCACAGGTAGACGGTGCCGCCCCGCGGCGGATCGCCCGGCCCGAAATCCTGCGCGCGCTTCCGGTCGATCAGGCGCGCGCGGGAACCGAGGTAGCCAGGATCGAGCATCGCGGACGGCGCGACCTGCATCGTCCGCGGGTCGCTCACGTAGCGATGGGCGTCGGCGAACGCGAGCTTCATCGCCTCGATCTGCAGGTGCTGACTCTCGACCGAGTCGGGGGGGAGCGAACCGAGGTCGAACGAGCGCAGGATGCCGAGGGCCATCAGCGCCGCGATCCCCTGGCCGTTGGGCGGGATCTCGTGGACGGTGGCGCCGCCGTATTCGAGGCCGAGCGGCTCCACCCAGTCAAGCGTGTGCTCGGCGAAGTCCGCCGTCGTGTGCAGCGCGCCGTGCGCGCGGGCGTGGGCGACCATCGCCGCCGCCAACTCGCCCCGGTAGAACGCGTTGCCGCGCGTCGCCGCGATACTCTCGAGTGTGCGCGCCATTGCCCGACAGCTGAAGATCTCGCCGGCCCGCGGCGCACGGCCGCGCGGCAGGAAATGCTCGGCGAAGCCGAGGTCGTGGGGCAGGACCTCCTCGGCCAGCGCCCATTTCCCGGCGATGACCGGGGATACGGCATAGCCATCGCGCGCGTAGCGAATCGCCGGGACGAAAAGGTCGCCGAAGGGAAGGGCGCCGAACCGCTGCGACAGCGCGGCCCATCCGGAAACCGCGCCCGGGATCGTCACCGCCTCCCAGCTGCGCGGCGGGATTTCGGTCTGGCCCGCGTACCTTGCCGGCGTCACGGCCGCCGGCGCGCGGCCGGATGCGTTGAGCCCGACAAGCTCGCGGCCGTCCCAGAGGATCGCGAACAGGTCGCTGCCGATGCCGTTGCTGCAGGGTTCGACGACCGTGAGCGCGATCGCCGTCGCAAGCGCGGCATCGACGGCATTGCCGCCGCGCTGGAGCATCGCGATGCCCGCCTGTACCGCGAGCGGCTGCGACGTGGCGACGACGTTGCGTGCGAGAATCGGCTCGCGGCGCGAAGGATAGGGGAGACGGAAGTCGAATTTCATCGGTGGGGCCCCGAAACCCGGGGCGCGGCTACTGGCGAGGGCTCGTTCAAGCGTGCCTTGCGCGTCAGAGACCCGGCATGCCGACGTAGCCCGGCAGCGCCTTGATCCGCTCGATCCAGCCGCCGACGTTGCCGTACGCGTCCAGCGCCACACCGCCCTCGGGCGCCAGGCCGACGTAGGGAAAGCAGGCGATGTCGGCGATGGTGAGGCGCGCGCAGGCAAGCCAATCGCGGGTCGCGAGGTGCGCGTCGATCACGCCCAGGATCCTGTGGCCCATCTGCCGGCATGGCTCGATGTCGCCGGGAGCCTTGAACTTTTCCATGGCCCGTGCGCGCGCGAGGCCGTAGAGCACTTCGTTCTCCGAAACGGCCATCCATTGCATCACCTCGGCCATCCCCTTCGCGTCGGTGGGAAGCCATCGCTCGCCGCCGTAGGCCCGCGCGAGATAGACGAGGATCGCCTGCGAATCCCAGACCGTGAAATCGCCGTCGACGAGCGCCGGCACCTGTCCGCGCGGGTTGATCGCGAGATACTGCGGCGTGCGATTCTCGCCCGCCTGCGTGTTGACCGCGACCTTCTCGTAGGGCTTGCCGAGGAGCGCGAGCAGCAGTCGGACGCGGTGGCAGTTGCCGGACAGTTCGCGGTCGTAGAGCTTCATGCATGCCTCGGGATCATTGTTCTTCCTGGAAGGCCTCTTCGCGCTTCTTCCGGATGTTCGGCAGCGCGATCAGCAGGACGAGCCCGACCGCGGCCAGGAGCATCGCGAGCGACAGCGGGCGCGTCAGGAAGACGGTCGGATCGCCGCGCGAGAGCAGCAGCGCGCGGCGCAGGTTCTCCTCCATCATCGGCCCGAGCACGAAACCCAGCAGCAGCGGCGCGGGCTCGCACTCGAGCTTGACGAACAGTACGCCCAGCGCGCCGAACGTGGCCGTCTGGATCACGTCGAAGCTCGCGTTGGAAATCGTGTAGACGCCGATCGAGCAGAACAGCAGGATCGCCGGATACAGCACGCGGTAGGGCACCTGCAGCAGCTTGATCCACATCCCGATCATCGGCAGGTTGAGCACCACCAACATCAGGTTGCCCACCCACATCGAGGTCACGAGCCCCCAGAACAGCGAGGGATTGGACGTCATCACCTGCGGGCCGGGTTGGATGTTGTGGATCGTCATTGCGCCGACCATCAGCGCCATCACCGCGTTCTCCGGTATGCCGAGCGTCAGGAGCGGAATGAACGAAGTCTGCGCGCCGGCATTGTTGGCGGACTCGGGCCCGGCGACGCCCTGGATCGCCCCCTTGCCGAAACGGCTGGGGTCCTTGGCAACCTTCTTCTCCAGCGCGTAGGAACCGAACGACGCCAGCATCGCCCCGCCGCCGGGCAGGAGGCCAAGAATCGACCCCAGGCCCGTGCCGCGCAGCACCGCGGGCCACGCCTGCTTGAACTGCTCCTTGGTGAGCCAAAGTCCCGTGACCTTGCTCGTCAGCAGCTCGCGCTTTTCGGTCGATTCGAGATTCGTGATGATCTCCGCGAAGCCGAACAGCCCCATCGCGACGCTGACGACGCCAATGCCGTCCGTCAGCTCGGGGATCCCGAACGCGAACCGCGCGACGCCGGAGTTGACGTCGGTCCCGACGATGCCGAGCAGCAGGCCGAGGACGATCATCGCGATCGCCTTCAGCAGCGAGCCGTGCGCAAGCACGACCGCCCCGATCAGCCCCAGCACCATCAGCGAGAAATACTCGGCCGGCCCGAACTTGAGCGCGAGCTCCGACAGCGGCACGGCGACTGTTGCGACAAAGACGGTTGCGATGCAGCCGGCGAAGAAGGACCCGAGCGCCGCCGTTGCGAGCGCCGCGCCGGCCTGACCCTGCCGGGCCATTTGATAGCCGTCGAGGCAGGTGACCGCCGACGAGGTCTCGCCGGGCATGTTGAGGAGAATCGAGGTCGTCGAGCCGCCGTACTGCGCCCCGTAGTAGATGCCGGCGAGCATGATCAGCGCGGACACGGGCTGCAGCGCGTAGGTGGTCGGCAGCAGCATCGCGATCGTCGCGACCGGCCCGATGCCCGGGAGCACGCCGATCAGCGTGCCGAGCAGCGAGCCGATCAGCGCGTAGAGCAGGTTGATCGGTGTAAGCGCGACGCCGAAGCCGAGGGCGAGGTGGTCGAACAGCTCCAATGCGCTCTCCTCAGCCTGCTCCGGGCCAGATCCCGATCTGGAGCTTCAGCCCGATCACGAAGATCCCGACGCAGACCGCGGCCAGAATGACCGCGCTGATCGCCGCCTCCCTGGGCCTGAACTCGTGGCTCGCGGCGCTGGCCATCACGATCAGCAGAATGGTCGACAGCACGAGGCCGACGGTCGTGACGATCAGCCCGAAGATCACCACGCTGCCCAGCACGACGAGCGTGGGCCGCCACTTCCAGGCGGCGATCGGCGAACCCTGCAGGCGGAGCGCACGCAGCGAAAGAGCCGCGCCCAGGAGGATCAGCAGGATGCCAAGTATCCGCGGGAAGTAGCCCGGACCCATCCGCGCGGCCGTGCCCAGGTTGTAGTTGCTGCCGATGACGAGCGCCGCGATGCCGAACGCGATGAAGACGAGTCCGGCGTAGAAATCCTTCGGGTGGCGGATCATCGCCATGCGCTCCTCCGTGCGAACGGGGTCCGGTCGGGTCCGCGGCGGAATGTTGTCGCGAGCATCGGCGAGCGCTCCGTTCGTTCTTAGTGCCGCTCCGCTAGGATAGCATCGATCGCCCGGGCGCCGAGGTTCCCGGGGAACTCGAGCGCCGAAAGGCGAAGGGCAGGCTCGCGGCCTGCCCCCCGTTGCGCCCTGGCACCGGTCCGGACGCGCGCGCCGCCCGGAACTCTTCCGGTCCGGCGGGGCGCCCGCACGGTCGACGTCGCGACTACACGCCGTTCTTCGCGCGCAGTTCCTTGAAGTAGGCGTCGAGGTACTGGCCCTGCATGCGCTGCTGAAGCTGCGGCTTCACTTCGTCGAAGCTCGGGATCTTGGCGTCGCGAATGTCGTCGACCTCGATCACGTGCCACCCGAACTGGCTCTGCACCGGTTGCGCCGTGAATTTTCCCTTGGGCAACTTGACCATCGCTTCCGAGAACGGCTTCACGAAATTCCCCGGGGCGTTCCAGTCGAGGTCCCCACCCTTGTCCTTCGAGCCGGGATCCTTCGAGCGCGTGGCCAACGTCTCGAACTTGGCACCCTTCTGCAGCTCGACGATGATGTCCTTCGCCTCGTCCTCCTTTTCCACGAGGATGTGGCGCACCTTGTACTCCTTGTCGCCGAGCTGCACCTTGATCGTATCGTATTCCTTGCGGAGAGCGGCGTCCGGGATCGGGTTGGCCTTGATCCAGTCGCTGACGAAGGCGCGGACCAGCACCGTCTGCGAGGTAAGGTCGATCTGGTTCTTGATGTCGGGATTCTTGTCGAGCCCCTTCTTCTTCGCCTCGCGAACGAGCAGTTCGCGCGTATTGAGCTCGTCCCGGATCGCACTGCGCAGCTCGGGCGTGTCGGGCTGGTTCTGCGCCAGGCGCTCCTTCAGCAGCAGGTCGTAGTACGCCTTGGGATAGAGGTCCTTGCCTGCAGTGGTCTCGGTCTGCGCCTTGGCGGCCTTGGTCTGGGCCTGCGCCGGGAGAACCGCAAGCGCAGCGAGGGCGGCGATTGCGGCAATGGTGAGCGATGCGTGTTTCATCGTTGGCAGTCCTCTAGGGTTGGAAAGGGAATTCTTCCGGCGTCAGCGCTCTGATGGATAGCGCGTGAACCGGGTGGGGCAATAGATCCGCGACTTCGCGCAGGACCCGCTGGTGCCGCTGCAGGCGGGGCAGCCCGACAAACGTCTGTGACACGATCAACAGGGAAAAGTGCCCGCCCCCGCCGGCGGCGCCGGCATGGCCCGCGTGCGCGGCACTGTCATCGCGAATCTCCAGCACGGCGGGCATGAGCCGCGCAAGGCGCGCCCGCAGCGTCGCCGTGACATCCGCGGCGCTGATGGCTGTACCCGCGGCGCTGCGCGCCGTCCCTCCGGGAGCGGGCAGATCGTGCTCCGGACGGCCCTGCATCGTCATGCCGGCTCCTGGCTCACGTGCCGCGACAGCCAGAGCCCCTGGAACAAGGCGAATACGAGGAAGAGCCCGATACCGCCCCAGACCTTGTACATGACCCAGACCTGTTCCGAGTAATGAAAGGCCACGTACCAGTTGGCGACCGCCATGAAGGCGAAGAACGCCACCCACGTCCAGGTGAGACGCGCCCAGACCGGGGCGGGCAGGACGATCCCCTTCATGACATGCTTGAGCAGGTCGCGGCCGAACCCGATCCTGCCGACCGCCAGAATCGCCCCGAACAGGCCATAGAGGACGGTGGGCTTCCACATGATGAACGTCTTGTCCTGGAGAACGAGCGTCGCACCGCCGAAGACGACGATGATTACCAACGACAGCCAGTGGATCACGCCCACCCGCCGGTGCTTGCCGTAGATCCACGCGATCTGCGCGACGGACGCTGCGATGGCCACTGCGGTGGCCACATAGATGCCCTGCCACATGTACGCGGCGAAGAACAGCAGCAGCGGAAAATAGTCGACGAGCAATTGCATAACCGACCATTATACCCTGCCACAGCGAATCCCGTCCCCCGCCGCCGTTGACCTGCCGGGAGGGCCGTCGCGCCAACGGCGCGCGCCCGAGGTCAGCGCCGGCGCGGCTGGAGCAGCCGGCGCAGGCGGGCCCAGTCGAACGCCGGGCCGGGGTCCGACTTTCGTCCGGGCGCGACGTCGCTATGACCGGCGACGTCGGTGATGGGGTAGGCGCCGCGCAGTGCCCGGACCAGCCGCGCGAGCATCGTGTACTGCGCCGCCGTGTACGGCACGTCGTCGGCCCCTTCGAGCTCGATCCCCACGGAGAAGTCGTTGCATTGCTCACGACCTCGCCAGGCCGACACGCCCGCATGCCATGCGCGGTCATTGCAGCCGACGAACTGCACCAGCTCACCGTTGCGGCGGATCAGGAAGTGCGCCGACACCCGCATCGACGCAATCGACGCATAGTAGGGGTGCCCCTGCGGATCCAAGCGGTTCGTGAACAGCCGGAGGATGCCGTCGCCTCCGAATTCCCCCGGCGGCAACGAGATGCCGTGGACGATGACGAGCGTTACGGGAATCCCCGCGGGACGCGCGTCGCGATTCGGCGAGCGGATCTGCCGCGCGAGTACTGCGTATCCGGTGGTGTCGATCGTGAGACGCTGGCGTGCGTTGGCCAACGCGGATGGCGCCCTGCGACCGGGCTGGACCGTCGCGGCCCGCGAGCGTCGGGTCCGGTCGTTCATCGGACCTTCATCCGCGCCACCGGGGGATGACGGGGCGCGGTCGCCGACATCACGGTTTCTGCATCGTCCGTCATCGTCGAAACGAGGGTAGGGTCCCCCCGGCAACGCTTCGGGGATTCCAGGCGTTCCGGAAAGAGATTCGAGGATACCGCGATCAGTGCTACGCCGTGCAGCGCCCGTTCGCCCCGGGGGAACGAAGAGGCAACGACGTCGCCTGCCGCGCCAACCGTCCCGGTGGGGCGGTTGCGTGAGGCGACGTTGGCATCCCCTAGCCCCCTAGAGCCCACCTTGGGCGCCCTCGGCGGTCGCCGGGCTATCGGCTGTGCCTTCCGCGTGCGGGCGGGCGGCCAAGCGGATTTGTTGCTCAAGATCATAAGCGGTCGCCGCAATCCGTAAGAAACTTGACACGGAAAGATGGGTAAGCGTGTCGTCGTATCAAGGTCACGGACCGGAGCCCCTCGGGTGCGGGGAGGCGGACAACGAAGGAGCGTCAAATGTCGAAGGCATGGTCGGACGCGGTTGCAGCATTCCCGCTATTGATGACAGACCTTCTTGGGTATGCCCGCGGAAACGATGGCCGGCGTGACCGGAGGGCGCGGCTGAACCTCTTTCTTGGCGTGTTTGCGCTGCTCGTCGGTGGAGTCCAAGCACAGACGATCACCGAGTTCAACACCGGGATGACTGGAGGAGGCCCGCTGAGCATCACCGCAGGGCCGGACGGCAATCTGTGGTTCACCGACAATAAGGGCAGTCGAATCGGGAAAATCACGACGGCCGGCACGGTCACCCCGTACAGCACTGGCATCACCCCGAGCTCATGTCCTAGCGGCATCGCCCAGGGCTCCGACGGCGCTCTGTGGTTTACGGAGAATTGCGTCGCGAGCGGAAAGAACAGGATCGGGCGCATCACGACGACCGGCACAGTCAACGAGTACACCACCGGGCTCACCCCCGGTAACAACCCTCAGGGCATCACTGCAGGCCCGGATAACAACCTGTGGTTCACCGAAGATTTCGGCGGGATTGGAGTGATCAACGTTACTACCAAAGTGAGCACCGAGTACCCCGGTCCTGTGGGGCCTTTGGGCATCACTGCAGGTCCTGATGGCAATCTGTGGTTCATCGATGCTGGCGGTGGCCAGATCGGACGCAGCACTACGTCCGGCTCGATCAGCTATTTCTTCACCGGGATCACTCCTGGCTTTACCCTCCGCTTCATCGCACTTGGCTCGGACGGTAATCTGTGGTTCACCGAGTCCAACCCTGGTGGGCCAATCGGCCAGATCGGACGGATCAATCCCACGACCGGCGCGGTCGCCGAGTTCTACCTCAACATCACCGGGAACCCCGAGGGCATCACTGCAGGTCCAGATGGCAACCTGTGGTTCACGGAGAATGGGCCGGCTGGCAAGCCTATTATCGGACGCATCACGACCGCCGGCGTGGTCACCGAGTTCAGCACGGGGATCACCGGAACAGGTCTCGTCGGGGGCATTACCGCAGGCCCGGCTGGCAGTAGCACTCTTTGGTTTGCAGAGTATGGCGCCAATAAGATCGGGAGGGTCACCTTGCCGGCTGGGAG
>Ga0209048_10000382_pt1 | contig 47692 bp, 43 predicted proteins | sample FrelakmetCRP12CR_FD_187146 | JGI IMG/M metagenome (GOLD analysis project Ga0209048, IMG submission 187146) | Freshwater lake sediment microbial communities from the University of Notre Dame, USA, for methane emissions studies - CRP12 CR (SPAdes)... | ecosystem: Environmental > Aquatic >...
TTGGGCGGTGTCAAATGCAGCAAAGTGATGGACGAAGGTGGTACGGCAGGCATTTAAAGCAAGAGGCAGTCAAGCGTGTAACAAAAGCAGGACCGTGGCGGATGTCGACAGGAGTCTTGGGATCCATGCGAATCTGTTGCACGCATGAAAACGCATGCAACGGCAGGGAGTATTCCTGGTAAGGGGCATCACAAGCCCCAGGATGAGCAATCGACAAGACTGCAGAAAGACAATGCCAACCTCAAAGAGCAGAGCGAAATCCTAGAAAAAGCATTGGCCGTCTTCTCACAACACCCCAAATGCTGGTTTATGGACCGGCATCGCTCCTCAAATGGGGTGCACGAGATGTGCCGGGTAATAAGAGCGTCGAGGAGCGTGTATTGCCGTCAGATGCTGACGTTAGCACCCTAAATTAACTGTCTGTCCGAGGAATGGGGGAAGATTAGGGTGCTAATTGTAACTTCTTAATGCTACTGTTATGTGATGGTTGTCACCAATACTCAAAATATACCATTTTCGATGCTAATTCTTGTAGCACTCAGCAACATTTTATTGTTATACTGAAATTGATCAGGATACAAAAAATTAAAAGAGTGCTCGATAACATATTAAAATATAATGTTATTTTAGCCACTCAGTATTTTGGATCAGTGGCGAACATGTTCATGAACGGAGACTCGGAAACTCTAGGCTAAGCAGCCCTATTAGCTGCTCATTTTATGCTCTCAAATGATCATAGAGATTTCTTGCATCCGGGCATGGTGGGAATAGGGATATTTCCCTATTCATCTCTTTATCACGGATTTTGCCCCTCATGTGGCAGTGTCGATTTATAAAACATGAAACTTCTCGGTTATCACTAATGTAACTGAGAGGGCGGAGCAGTGTGATTTATAACTATTCTAACCTCTTCAGGAGTTGTAGCTTAAGTGAAAAAAGGCGCACGCAGCAAAAGAAATGCTAGTCATCGTGCGCGTGCTTTTGTTGATATCCGCCTGTACAGGCAAAGACAAAAGATGAATTGATCGCCGAGGGACGCAATCTTATGAATGAGCACAATCCGCCTGGCGCCATCATTGTTTTGAGGAACACCATTAATGAATTGCGCCACGCCAGGATATAAATAACGAGATGGGACGAAAAATTATCTTATTGGTTTTGGGAGATGCCCTTGCATCGATGCTGGCACTTTATATCGGGTTCCATATTGGGACTGCCCCGGAGACAATACCGCCAGGGAGACTGGAGATTTTTCTTTTCGTCTTCGTGACACTTTTTTCCTCATATTTTCTGGAGCTTTACAGCCGAAAAAGAGTCTTTATCATTGCTGTAAAAGAGCTGCCTGCCATTATCTTTCTTGGCATTGCAGTTTCGTTTTTTGTGTTGACGTCTTTTTTCTTCATGTTCCATTTCATAGCCCTTGGACGACGCGCATTAGTCCTGTCCCTGGGCACCTTTGGGCTATTACAGTTTGTATGGCACTTCTCATATAAATCCCTTCTGAATCTCACGGGGATGAAGCAAAGGGTCCTTGTACTGGGTACCGGCGACCTCGCACGAAAGATGGAACAGATAATGTTCCTGCATCAAACACATTATGCCTTTGCCGGATATTACGACCTATCGGCAAAGCATGCACAGCACAGCGCATCCCCGCTTAAGACCCCATCCCAGGGGCTGGTGGATATTGCCAAAGAAAAGAAAATAGATAAGCTTGTGGTCTCCGTAAAGGAACGCAGGGGGGTATTTCCTCTGCAGGACCTCTTGAACTGTAAGTTCGCCGGGGTAGATATCGTCGATGCGCCCTCTTTTTATGAAGAGGTCATGGGTAAAATGCTCATCGAAAATATCACGCCGGGTTGGTTCATATTCGCAGAAGGCTTCAAACTGAATCGAACAGTAAAATTCTTCAAGCGGATGTACGATGTCTTTTTCGCCTCTGTCGGGCTTATCCTCACTGCCCCCCTCTTTCCACTTATAGCCCTGCTGATCAAGATCGATTCTAAGGGGCCGGTCTTTTATCGTCAGTTGCGGGTTGGAGAGGGAGAAATTAATTTTCATCTCATTAAATTCAGAACGATGAAGCAAGACGCAGAAACGCAAACCGGTGCTGTCTGGGCCCAAAAGAATGACAAGAGGGTAACCAGAATAGGGGGTATCCTGAGAAAGCTGCGACTGGATGAACTTCCACAGTTTATCAATGTGTTGAAAGGCGAAATGAGTTTCATCGGTCCACGCCCGGAAAGGCCCGAGTTTGTTGCAAGGCTTCAACAAACGATACCATTTTATATCAATAGGCATTTCGTAAAACCTGGCATCACCGGGTGGGCTCAAATAAAGTATAGGTATGGCGCCTCCGAAGAGGATTCACTTGAAAAACTTCGTTATGATTTATACTATATAAAGAATCTATCTTTGCTGCTTGATACATCGATCACTATAGATACGATCAAAGTCGTTCTCTTCGGCAAGGGAGCGCGGTAAGGAGGGCAGATGAAAACACCGATTTTATGGACCATGGTAATCCTACTTGGATTACTTGGCACGGCCTATGGTGAAAGCTATGTTATAGGTCCGGAAGACATGCTCCAGATCAGCGTCTGGGGTAGCTCTGAATTGAGTGCCACCATCCCTGTTAGGCCTGATGGCATGATCTCGGTGCCCTTGGTTGGCGATGTGAAAGCCGACGGCTTTACGCCTGACCAACTCAAGGATTATCTGGAAAAGGAGTACTTGAAGTTCATCAAGGCCCCTAACGTCAGCGTCGTGGTCACGGCTGTAAACAGCTTCAAAGTCTATATCGTAGGCGGTGGAGTGTCTACCGGCGCTGCCGGCGGCGCAGGCGGCGTAGCATCGTCGGGTATTATAACCCTCCGGAGGAGCACCACTCTGCTGCAGCTCCTCGCCCAGATGGGGTCGCTAGCAGGAGCTGATCTGAAAAGTGCCTATGTATTGAGGGCAGGTAAGAAACTGCAGGTCGACTTCATGCGGCTGATCGAAAATGGTGATGCAACTCAGGATATCGACCTCAAGCGAGATGATATCATTTTCATTCCGCCCAATCTTGAAAACCGCATCAAGGTGGTCGGCGCGGTGAAGACCCCGGGAATGTTGCAGTATGTAAAGGGCATGACCGCCCTTGATGCCGTATTGAGCGCCGGAGGGTTCACAGACTTCGCCAGCCAGAATAGTGTCATTATCGTCAGGCAGGAAGGCGGCGAAGTCAAGAATATCGAAGTAAGATTAAAAGATGTCATTAAGGGCGGCGATATGAGTCAGAACATTCCTTTAAAGCCCGGAGATCTGGTAAACGTAAAGTCGGGCATATTTTGATAGATTGTGAGGGGGAATCATGGCAGTAACAAGCATTAATAGTTTTGATTTCAAGCGTTACTGGGGACTCATCTTGCAGCGGAGATATCTGGCCTTGTCAGTAGCCTTCACAGTTTTATCCCTGTGCACGCTGGCCGCTTTTATTTTGCCCAAAGTCTATGAAGCGACTTCTACGATTTTTATTCAGAGAAGCTCGCTCATCAATCCTCTCATAAAAGGAATCGGAGTGGCGGCCAACGCGGATGAAGGGGTCAGGACGCTCAAGGATGGCATTACCAGCAGAAACATAATCAGCCGGGTGATTAAGAGGCTCGATATGGACTCGGGCGACACAAAATCGGCAAAGCATGAAGGGCTTATCAGCAGCATCAAGAGTAAAATTTCGATTACTGTTAAAGGTGCGGACCGCCAGGGAGCCGACCTCTTCATAATATCGTACCGCGGGTCCGATCCGAAAAATGTCAGGGATATCGTCAACACACTCGTGGAAGAGTATATTGCTGAAACCCTTGGCTACAGAAGGTCCGATGCCTCCGGGGCTTTTGATTTTGTCCAAAGCCAACTTGCTGAGTATAAGAGCAAGCTTGAGAAATCTGATAAGGATATCCGGGCGTTCAGAGAGAGATATCCGGACATAGTGCCGCAAACTGAAAGTGCGGTTCTTACGCGGATGGAGGCCTTTCAGACCCAGAAGATCGATGCGGACATCAAGGTCCAGGAGTTAATGCGCAGGAGGGACAACCTGAAGAAACAATTGTCAGGAGAGAAGGAACTCACCGTCGCTTTCGTGACCCGTGAGGGATCGCCCGAAGCTCGCCTCAATTATTTGAACAATCAGCTGGTCCTTCTGACAACCAAATATACCGACCAGCATCCCGAGCTGCGTAAAACCAAGGCAGAGATACAAGAGTTGAAAAAACAGATAGCGCATGCTAAAGCGGGTCCTGCCGATGCCGGAAGCTCTGAAACATCAACACTCAACCCTATATACCAGCAACTAAAAGAGGACCTTGCGAGGACCGATGCAGAGATTGATTCACTTAGGGCCCGTTCCGCTGAACTCTCGCGGCAACAGCAACAGGCAAAAAATGTGTTGGGGGGGATGCCGAAGGAGCAGGAAGAATGGACAAGGCTTCAAAGGGATCGGACTGTCTATCAACATATCTACGACGATTTGCTGAATAAGAGTGAGACTGCTCGGGTCTCCAAAGATCTGGAACTCACTGACAAGGGCACTACATTCAAAGTCGTCGATCCCGCAGTGCTGCCTGTCTTTCCTGTTCAGCCCGATAGGATCAAGTTCATACTGGCGGGAATATTGCTGGGTATTGCTTGCGGTGTTGGGGCGGTCCTCGGCATAGATTATCTAAATCATTCCTTTAAGGACGAGGATTCAATCGAAGAGAGCCTGAAAGTACCAGTACTCGTGGCAATACCCTCGGTGGTTGTTGAAGGGGATGTCATGACGATGAAGCAGCTCGATAAAAAGGTAATGATTGCAGCATCCGTATATTTGGGCATTATCCTTTTGCTTCTCGTGAAAGAAGCGCTGTACAAATTTGTTGGCGTCACTATTATCGGTTTTTAGGGAGGCACTAATTGAGCAGAATTGAAAAGGCTCTGGAAAAAGCAATCCAGATGAGGAAATCAGCCAGGACTTCTTATCTTGAGCCGGATAATAATGTCAAAATTAAAGGGTTGGCCTCACTGCCGGAATTTCAGATCAGGGAAATCGCGATTGATTCATCCCAAGTAGACCGGCATGTGGTAACTATTATAGATCCGCTTTCTGCCGCCTCCGAACAGTACCGTAAGCTGAGGGCACGCATACTCGCAGCCACAAAGCAGGATTTTCAGAATACAATTATGGTGACCAGTGCTGATGTTGGGGAAGGGAAGTCAATAACCTCAATAAATTTTGCTGTTGCCCTAGCCCAGGAAATCGATCATACCGTTCTGTTGGTCGACGCAGATTTAAGGAAACCCATGATCCATAAATATCTCGGTATAAAGGCTGATCGCGGCTTAAGCGACTATCTATCAGGCACGGTGGACATCTCAGATGTTCTCATACATACAGGGGTCGGTAAGCTGGTGCTTTTGCCAGCGGGCACGCCATCGATGAACCCGGCTGAACTCCTTTCTTCAAATCGGATGAATGAACTCGTGCAGGAGTTGAAATACCGTTATAGAGACCGGTATATTATCTTTGATACATCACCGGTGCTTGTCTCCGCCGATGCGATCTCGATGAGCAGTTATGTCGACGGAGTTCTTTTTGTCGTTGCTGCAGCCAAAACCCCGGAGAGGACCGTTAAAAAGGCGATCGGACTGCTGCAAAGTGCCCCGGTTTGGGGCGTTGTCTTTAACAACGTGCCAGATTATCTGGGTAAGAATCTTCATCCGTATTACTATTATCGGTACCATCAGGATACCAATCAACCAACAAAAACAAATAACAAGGACGACAAACACTAATTTATGTACACCTCATTTTTTGGTTTGACCTGCAATCCCTTTCAGCTCACGCCCGACCCAGAGTTCCTTTTTCTCAGCAGGGAGCATAAGAAGGCACTGATTTTCCTGAATTACGGGATATCATCAAACACGGGATTTATCCTTATCACCGGAGAAGTTGGGACCGGTAAGACTACTCTCCTCAGAAAGATCTTAAAAGGATTACCAAAAGATATCAAAGTGGCCCGTGTTAACAATACACTGGTGACCTCTGAGCAGCTTATATCCATGATCAATGACGATTTCGGGATCGAGACAAAGGGCAAGGACAAGACCAGAATGCTCAGAGACCTCTCCGATTTTATAATCAACCAGTATGCGCAGGGATTTAGAACGGCCCTCATTATAGATGAGGCCCAAAATCTCTCATCGGAACTACTTGAGGAAATCAGGCTCCTTTCGAATCTCGAAACCGACAAAGAAAAACTCCTCCAGATCATCTTGCTGGGACAGCCGGAATTAAAGGTAACCCTCGCCGCACCCGCACTGAGACAACTCAGGCAGCGAATCAGTATCAGCTGTCATATCAATCCATTCGACAGGACCGAATCGGAGGAGTATGTTTTGCATCGTCTCGAAATCGCTGGCAATAGAGAGGCAGTCAGTTTTCTTGACGGCGCCCTGGATGCGCTTCATGCTGCCACGAGGGGGATACCGCGACTCATCAACATTTTTTGTGACTTCCTGCTTCTTGGTGCCTTTACCGAGGGGTCCAAAGAGATTTCTGCCGACCTAGTTAGAGAGGTAGCGACAGATCTCGATTCCGAAAACCGTTACTGGGGGGATTCGCTGCGGGAGAGGGACAATGACCGCGGGGATAATGTATCGCAGGCTGTCCTGAGGAGGCTCGATCTACTTGAATCTGCCCTCCACAGACAGCGTGAATCAAGTATGGATATCGGAGAGATCGCTGAGAGGGTTGCAACCCTTGAGAGCGTAATCGAAAAGTTTATCAGTACAGGGGGCAGGGAGACCGCGCCTGTGGAGAGCCCTCATATAGGGTCTATTCTCCGCGAAATCGAGTTTCTCAAGTCCAAGAATATCGAAATTGAGCAGAGGCAGCTTGCAGAAGCGGATTCCGATATTCAAAAAAAGAAGACTTTCTGGGCGCGGAAATTCATGTGAGCCGGGCAGATCACATGTGCACAATAGTGGTCATATTTCTTATCCGCCGCAATGCTGGTCATGTGGCCTTATTTCATTAAGCAAGCGCAGCAGGACGAATACAGCAGCAAGGGGACGGCGCAATACGTCATAAGAGCCGAGGACGGCTATCCCGCAGGGAGCCATCTAAGAATCCCCGGAAAAGCATAATCGAACTGTATCGTCAATTCATCAAAAGGTAGCATCCCGCGTAAATTTCAATGTTAGCGGAAACAATGGCGGAAATGAGAGCCATCGAGAGCAAACAAGCCCCCCTCTCCTCAACGACCGAGCGCATATTTTTTTTAGATAGTCTGCGAGCCGTCGCCATAATCATGGTTGTTGGTGTGCATACATTGGGCTACTGCGTGGCGCTTCCGAAAGACCTTAATAAAATCATTTCATTAATCGTGCATCCTGTTTCAGTCCCAGTTTTTTTTCTTGTTGATGGCTATTTGTTTGCAAGGAGCATCATATATTCCAACAGTCACAGTTATCGCAACTATGTTAGAAATAGCCTGTTCAGGCTGCTTGCTCCGTGGGCTATTTTTACATTGATATACACCCTCGCAAGATATGCTTTCGAAGTAACTGGCTTTCTCAAAGAAAGACTTATTCTGGGGCACCCCTGGCAAGAAGTGGCAATTTCAGCGTATGGTTCCGTGTATGCTCAGCAGCTGTATTTCTTGTTCTCTCTTTTTTTGATACGTTTATGCTCTCCCATTATCAAAAAACTTTTCGTCATGAGGAACTATTTCGCTCTGCTAGTACTATTTTTTTGCTATTACGCCGCCTATCGATCACTCATACCTTCTATTTCTCCCCATCTAATAATTGCCGGGGGACAGGAGCCAGTGCTGCATGCATTGTGGGGGATGCAATTCTATCTGGTCGGTATTGTGCTGTTCAAAACATCTGAAATTGTGAATCTCGAAAGATTGTTTTTGCCGATTTTGTTATTGTTTGTTCTTTCATTATTAATTCATGATTTCGGCAGTTACGGGTTCAGTCTGTTCCAATATCTTTATTTATTAACCCTTTTTCTTTTCTTTGCTTCTTTTAAAAAGGGGGTCCCACTCCTCGATGTGATAGGGAAGAATACAATGGGTATATATTTGATCCATGCGCCTATAGTCTTAAAAGTTGTTTCTCTAGTGCTGAATAAATTCGTATCTGATCCGATGATGTCCTTTGGATCAGTGCTCTTTGCTACTTTCGTTTTAACTATCTGTATTACTTTGTTAATTAATCTAGTGCCCTATGGTTGCTTACTGTTTGGAACGCACTACAAAAGGATATTAGCTCAATCATCACCGGTGTCAATCTAGCCTTTGACCGGGTCGAAAATGACGTTGACATAGCCCGCAAGGAGCGAAAGATCGAGGGCAGCACGACGATGAAAGGCTCTCATTGGCTCTTATGGTTGATATTTTCAGAGGCTGTCCAGCTTCAGAACATTTCTTTTTATAGAGAACTTTTCGAGGCAGAAATATCCGATGAAAAATGAGCAGCTGAGCGCAGGACAACTGATATTGCCGGCATCCGCCACCCTGCAGATCTCTCCGGGCAAAAAATGGAAGGTGTCATTTTAGCGATGTGTTATGACAGCTGATACTCACGGGGCGTACGAAAAATTATGATGAATGCTCTAACGATAGATGTCGAAGATTATTTTCACGTTGCCGCTTTTGAAAAATATATCAGAAGTGAAGATTGGGACAACTATTCCTTGAGAGTTGATGATAATACAGCAAGAATTCTGGATCTTCTGGATGTTTTTTCGGTAAAAGCAACTTTTTTTGTGCTTGGCTGGGTAGCCGAAAGACGACCTTTACTCGTCAAAGAGATTCAAAAGCGGGGTCACGAAATAGCCTGTCACGGATACGGGCATAAGCTCATCTACAAAATTGGTTTTGCCGAGTTCAGAAAAGATGTAAAAAAGGCAAAAGCCCTCATCGAAGACATCTGCGGGCAACCGATAGTCGGGTTCAGGGCGCCCAGCTATTCCATTACCGATCAATCTCTGTGGGCATTTGATATACTTATTGAGGAAGGATTTACCTATGATTCAAGCATATTTCCAGTGATCCATGACATATACGGCATATCGGATGCTTACCGATTCCCTTCCGAGATCAAGCGACCCTCCGGCGTTATAAAAGAATTCCCGCTATCAACCCTGCAAATTAATCTGGCGCATCTGCGTTATCAACTGCCCGTAGCCGGAGGAGGATATCTTAGACTTTTCCCGGTGTGGTTTATCAAAAAAGCGATAGATCATATCAATAAGATAGAAAGACAACCTGCCGTTATCTACTTTCATCCCTGGGAGATAGACGCTGATCAGCCCAGGGTAAAAGCTTCTCTTAAATCCAGATTCAGACACTATGTCAATCTTGACACAACTATTGGCAAGATTGAATATCTATTGAGACATTTTGATTTTTCACCAATGAATGCAATTCTGGAAGAAAATCTAAATACAAGCAAGAACATATCGAAAAGATAATGACATCGGAATCGGAAAACCATTGGGCATAGGTAATGTTTGAAAGATGAGTGTACTTGCTGGAATAATCTTACCCGCATATAAGGAAGTTTGGTGAAGATATGAATTCTGAGTGGTTAATTATTTTTTGAGGGCAATCTCAACAAAGATTATGTTCCCAACAAGCTTGGTATCTACTCGATGACCGTACGTTTATATATGCCAGAAGATAGAGATAGGTGGGACAACTTTGTTTTTAGGGCACGTGATGCAAATTGCTATCATCAGATCGGCTGGAAAGAGGTAATCGAGAAGAGTTTTGGGCATTCAACCTATTATCTCTTGTCAGAAGATTCAAGCCGCACTATCGATGGAATACTTCCTCTTGTACAGCTTAAAAGCCTGCTTTTTGGCAATTTCATGGTATCTCTTCCCTATTTTAACTACGGAGGGGTTTGCGCAGAAAAGATAGAGATTAGAGAGCAGTTATTAAACCGGGCCATACAGATAGCCAGGGATAAGGGGGCCAAGCATTTGGAAATGCGTCACACACTTCACATTGACTGCAGGTTGCCGGTAAGGACAACTAAGGTCGCAATGCGTCTCAGCCTTCCCGAAGATCCCAATGACCTCTGGGAATCTTTTCCATCAAAATTGCGAACGCAGGTACAACGGCCGGAGAAGGAAGGCATTTCCGCTAGGGTCGGCAGAGAGACAGAACTGGATAATTTTTACTATGTTTTCTCGTCCAATATGCGGGATCTTGGAACCCCGGTATACTCTAAAGATTTCTTTAGAAATATTTTATGCGCCTTCCCCTCCTCTACGTGGATCTGTACCGTCTGTTCAAAGGATAACCAACCTCTAGCCTCTGGTTTTCTTGTTGGGTTCAAGGGAAACATGGAGATTCCCTGGGCTTCATCGCTGCGGAATTATAATCGTTACAGTCCCAATATGCTCCTCTACTGGAGCGCACTTAAACTGGCTTCTGAAAAAGGTTACAATATTTTTGACTTTGGAAGATCGACCCCTGGGGAAGGGACTTATAAATTTAAAGAGCAGTGGGGTGCAAAACCGCTGCAGCTCTGCTGGCATTATTGGTTGAACAACGGCAGTGACCTTCCCGAACTTAATGTCAAAAATCCCAAATACAGAGTGGCTATCAACATTTGGAAAAGACTGCCAGTGAGCATTACGAAGCTCATCGGACCTTCTCTTGTGAGGAATATCCCTTGAGAATGCGGCGAACTATCCCACCTGCTGCTGCGCCCGTTGATTTAGCCGATTTATTATACGGGATCGCAGGAATTTTCCTGGGGAAACACTATCAGGAATTACTCCAAAAGACGCTGAAAGATTATTTTGGTGTCAAACATGTTTTTTTGGTTTCTTCGGGGAAGGCGGCTTTCACGCTGATTCTCAAGGCGTTAAAGTCATTATCGCCATTAAGAACACAAGTTCTTATCCCTGCCTACACCTGTTTTTCAGTACCTTCATCGATAGTAAAGGCAGGACTCGACATAGCACTTTGCGATTTAAATAGTGCAACCTATGACTTTGATCACGGACTCTTTGAAAGAACAGTTAACGAAAATACCCTTTGCGCAGTCCCCAATCACCTCTTTGGAATGCCGGCAGATATGGACAGGATAATGAGTATTTGCAGGACTAAGGGGATTTATGTTGTGGAGGATGCGGCCCAGGCCATGGGCGGTACCTACAAGGGACAGCGGCTTGGAACCATCGGTGATGTGGGCTTCTTCAGTTTCGGAAGGGGAAAAAATGTAACGTGCGGCTCAGGCGGGGTAATCATCACAAACTCTGACATCATTGCAGAACAGATTGCAAGAGAATATACTGTTCTGGAAAGGCCGCGGCTTTCAGAAACCCTTATCGAATTATTGAAAGTGATGGTGTTCGCCATTTTTATACATCCTTCACTTTATTGGTTCCCTTCCGGATTACCATTTCTCAAATTGGGCGAGACTTTTTTTTACAAAGATTTTCCCATGAAGAGGTTTTCGGGGGTGAAAGCGGGTTTATTGAGGAATTGGCAAAGACACCTTGAAGATTCAAATCGCATCCGAAAGGAAAATGCAGAGTATTTTGGAAAGATGCTCGGTCTGAGCACGTCTTCTATTTTATCAGTTCCCCTCCTCCGCCTCCCGCTCATTGTAAACGATAAAAAAAAAAGGGGCAGTATCTATCTTCTTGCAAACAAGAAGGGCTTGGGTATAAGTTGTATGTATCCAACTGCTATTAATAGAATTGATGAGATCCAGACCATGTTTGGAGATAAGACATTCCCCTGCGCAAATATCATAGCAGACGGCATTTTGACGGTTCCTACACATCAGTATCTATCAAATAAGGATAAAAGGGGAATCATTGAATTCTTAAGCGCCGCTCTATGCAGCAGGGCTAATTGCGACAGGGAATCAAGTTATTCAGGGCTGAGAGTGCAGTCGTCAGATACAAACAGATAACAATCCCGTCTTTCGAAATCCTGCATACTCATATCAAAATCATATCTGTTGTGGGATGGTAACACCAGAGCAAGGATCATTAACATTTTATCCCAATCTATGACGAAACTCAGAGCATCCGGTATATCCTAACATTCAAAAAACAATTTATGTGCGGCATAGCAGGATTATACTCAAAACATAAAAAAGACCGGGAGGAGTTATCCCAGTCTATCCATAAGATGACCTCATCTTTAAAACATCGGGGTCCTGACGGCGAAGGATATTATATTGGAAACAATATTGCTCTGGGCCATAGGAGACTCAGCATCATAGACCTCGCAACAGGGCAACAACCAATCTTTAATGAAGATAAAAGCACGTGTATAATTTTTAACGGTGAAATATACAACTATAAGGCGATCAAGGCAGAGCTCATACAAAAAGGCCACATCTTTGCTTCTGCCAGCGACACAGAAACAATCGTACATGCCTATGAAGAATGGGGTGAAGAATGTGTGGCAAAGTTAAGAGGAATGTTTGCTTTCTGCATATGGGATTCTCAAGCCGATAAAATGCTCCTCGCTCGCGACAGATTGGGAGAAAAGCCGCTCTTCTTTGCTCACTATAATGGTAACTTCGTATTTTCGTCTGAGTTGAAATCAATCCTTGCTGACCCCCATTTTGACCGCGCCATAGATGAGGAGGCCCTCAGCTCGTATTTCACCTTCTCTTATATTCCCGGGCCATTAACCATATACAAGAATATAAGAAAATTGTTGCCAGGACACATTTTGATATATGAAAAGGGACGCCTAAGGACACAACAATACTGGGATCTGTTTTTCGAACCCGATCGTCAAAAAAGTGAAGATGATTTCATGCGGGAATTTATGGAATTGTTGAATGAATCGGTAAAGCTTCAGCTCATGAGTGATGTTCCGCTGGGAGCGTTCTTAAGCGGTGGCATCGACTCAAGTGCCGTTGTCGCACTCATGAGCAGCGCTACTGCCGAGCCGGTGAACACCTTTACCATTGGATTTGGGGGAAATATCGGAGGATTCGACGATGAGCGCAAGTACGCAAAACTTGTTGCGGAGAGATACAAAACGAATCACCGGGAGCATGAAGTGCTACCGGCAGTCAACGGCTTGCTTGAAAAAATAGTCTGCTCCTTTGACGAACCTTTTGCAGATGACTCCACCATCCCTTCATATTTCGTTTCTCAGTTAGCCCGAAAGAATGTGACAGTCGCTTTATCGGGACTCGGTGGGGATGAAATGTTTTGCGGATATGAACGTTATCTCGGGTTCAGGCTTAGTCAATATTACAACAGAATTCCAGGAATAATTCGCGAAAGTCTGATAAGAAGGTTCATCGAGGCAATGCCCGAATCATCGTCGGGGAATTACACCGTGAATCACTTGAAGCGGTTTGTGAGGTCTGCATCTTCGAATCATGCGGAGCGTTATTTCGGGTTTGTATCCAAAATTAATAAAAAATACAGAAATGATTTTTTCTGTGGACAGGGAAATCATTACGGGGGATTCGAAGCAGTAGAAGAGAGGTTTATCAATATGTTCAACGCTTCATGCGCTGAGGACCCTCTCAACAAGGTCTTTTACTGCGATATTAAAACCTATCTTCCGGAAGATATATTGGCTTGCACCGACAGGTTGAGCATGCATCATTCTTTGGAGGTAAGAGTTCCTTTTCTGGATTATAAACTCGTCGAATATTGCGCAACGATACCACCCGAGATGAAGATAAAATGGTTAAGGAAAAAATACCTGCTAAAAAAAGGGGTTTCCGGACTGTTGCCAAAAGCCGTCATAGATCATAAGAAACAGGGATTCGTTGGTCCCATGGCACGTTGGCTGCAAACTCACTTGAAGGAATTAACATTGAGCAAATTGTCAAGCAAGAATTTAAAACGACACGGGTTACTCAATGAGAACGTAGTAGCAAATATTTTAGCTGATCATTACAGCGGTAAAGAAATCAATGACACCTTAATTTGGTCGCTCATCATTTTTCAAACTTGGCACGATCTTTATATATCTTAAAATGTTTGGCAGGTTTTTTCATCGTTATTATCAGGAATTCATATGGACATAGTTAAAACGCTTTTTTGGCTCTCTGCAGCCTTCGTATTATATGCCTATGTGGGATACCCAGTCGTTCTGTGGTTACTGTCTTCAGTTATCCCGTCTAGATCCAGAGACAACAGTAAGCCCTTTTTGCCAAAAACTTCTCTTCTCATTTCGGCATATAATGAGGAGGCTGTCATAGAAGAAAAGATTATGAACTCACTCTCAATGAATTATCCGAGAGATTTGTTAGAGATCATAATTGTCTCTGACGGTTCAGATGACATGACCAACGACATAGTAAAAAAATATGAATATCGGGGTGTGTTGCTGAAATATTTTGAAGGCAGGAGAGGCAAGACAGCATGTTTGAATAGTGCCGTAGCACTTGCTCAAGGAGACATAATCGTTTTTTCGGATGCTAATTCGATGTATGATAGGGATGCAGTAAAAAATCTGGTTTCAAACTTTACCGACGACCGGATTGGATTCGTAACCGGCTATACCAGATATATCAACAAAGATGCGGATGAAATCGGGGCCTCGATTGGCATCTATGCAAAATTAGAGAAGCTGACAAAAACATGGGAAAGCAAGATTAGCTCCTGTGTGGGTGCAGACGGAGCAATTTTTGCTATTAGAAAATGTCTCTATCGCCCCTTAAGCGAGGTTGATATAAATGACTTTGTTATTCCTTTAAATATTATCAGGCAGGGATTCAAGGGAGTTTTAGAAGCAAATGCCTATTGTATGGAGAAAACGGCGGAGAATCAAAAGGGAGAGTTCAGAAGGCAGACCAGAATCACCAATCGCACGCTCAGGGCTATTTATAACAATGCCTCATTGTTGAATCCTTTACGGTATGGTTTTTTTTCTTTTGCATTGTTTTCACATAAAATTTCCAAGTTTCTGACTCCATTTTTTCTGCTGGCGCTCGCGTGTGGCAATGTTGTCCTGCTGAACAGTGGAGTAACATATCGTTTGATGCTGTTAGTACAATCTGTCTGTTACCTTTTTGCCTGGCTGGGGTATCGCGGCAGAGGCCTCAAAGTTTTCTCGGGCCTGAACTCTCTCTGTTATACGTTCGTCGCAATGAATGCGGCCATATTAGTAGGATGGGTGCAATTTGTCAGGGGTAGAACTTATACCATATGGTCTCCGGTAAAAAGATGACTTCTTTATAGCCGAGAGGTCTATTTGAGCAATGCAACGAAAGATCCCAAAAGAAGGAGGATTTTTATGCTGAAAAAAGCGACTATCACAACAAAGGAATATTTACGGCACATCGGGGTTCCCGATATGTCCCCGTGTACATCCCCTTTTGATCCCGGATATGATCCGGTGACTCTCGAGAGCCATCTAGAGCAGAGCGCACACCTAATCTCTACGCTGAAAATATCCATGGCTTGCTGGCAGATTGCCAATGAAATATCGACTCGGCGCAAAGTTGACGCGGCGCGCCGCCTGGGGGTGCCAGTATGCACCGGTGGTGGGCCTTTTGAAATTGCTGCCACATTTGGCAAACTCGACGAATATCTCCAGTTATGCGCAAGTATCGGAATAACTCGAATTGAGGCCGGAGAGGGTTTCACTGACTTACGCTTCACCCCCAAACAAGTTATAAAGATGGCCAGTATGTATGGACTTGAGGTGCAATTTGAGGTTGGGAAAAAACATGAAGGCACCTTTACTGCGGATGTCGTTGGTGAACTCATCGACCAGGGGAAAAGATGGCTGGATGCCGGGGCGAAACAGATCGTTGTGGAAGCGAGGGAAAGCGCTCAAGACATCGGCGTATTCGGCTCCAAAGGTGAGTTTGATCCGAAATCGGCGGATCGATTTGCAAAAGCATTTGGCCTTAAGATTGCCATCTTTGAAGCTCCCACCAAACCGAGTCAATTCGCGCTGCTTAACCACTTCGGACCCCCGGTCCACTTGAGCAACGTGAGAATCGAAGAATTGCTTCGCGTTGAAATTTATCGCCGCGGTCTCCATTCCGATGCCTTTCAACATGATAATTTGAGACCAAAGGGACCGAAATAGTAATGTGCGCAGATGAAAATGATGGTAGGGATGGAAAGGGGTAACGATCTCCACGTACGAATATGAGGGGGTTATCTCACCGCCATGGATAGTTCGACGGTACTTGAGGAAGTAGGAGTTTGCGTAAAGTGTTTATCCAGTCCGGCACTGCACTTATAAATCAGGCCGCAAACTGACCCCGGAGGATTACGAAAAAATGCAAGCGGATTGGATCTATAGATTGATGCAGTTAAAATGTCGTGTAGCAAAAAAATGGAATGAAATTGGAGGCGGCGACAATTATGTATATGTTTGGGACCGCGTCCCGCTTTACAAAAGAATATGGCAAGATGCGGCTTCGGAACTCTCCGCTACGTTTATAGAGCTGGAGGAAGGGATCTGGGAGATCCGCTGTGGGAAAGACTCTACACGCCTCTACAATCACATGGTCCAGTTAGATGACCCTGTTGTGTTGAGTCTCGCCGCACATAAACCATTTTGCTATTCGGCTTTTTTGGGTAGCGGACTCCCGATACCTGAACACCTCGTATTCAGACTGCACGAATTTGATAAGGCAGAGCATTTCATGGAGAAAAAGACAGGTTTTTTTGTTGTTAAACCTGCAATCGGCACTTCAGCGGCCATGGGAGTCACTACCCATATAAAATCGGTGTCCGAGTGCCGAAACGCTGCGGTTCTGGCATCACTGTATAATGATAGAATAATTATAGAGCGCTTAATTCCCGGCGAAAGTTATCGAATTCTCGTTCTCAATGACAAGGTGATTCATGCTTCACGGCGCAGCGGGTTGCGGGTCAGAGGTGATGGAAAGTCACCCATAGGGCAGCTGCTTCGGGACCAAAACGACGGGTACCGCAATTTAAAAAAAACCGCTTATTTTCGATTTCTCAACAAAGACAAGGATCTCAAGGCAACTCTCGAGGCGCAGGGACTCACATGTGAAGCCGTGCCTGATGCAGGAAGGGACACTCTCGTCAAAAGCAATGCTCATCCGTCTACCAAGACCGATGAAGTGCGAACTGTATATACAGAAAACGTCACGGATCTGCTTTGTGACGATATTCGCAGCAAGGCCGTGCAAGCTGCAAGGTGCCTAAACGCACAATTTGCGGGGGTAGATATCATTACTCTTACCCCGGCAATGCCAATCGAAAAAAGCGGTGGTGTAATAAGCGAAATCAATACCACTCCGGGATTACAGCACCATTACAATCTGCGTGGCGACAGCGGAATTTCTCCAGCTACCATTGTACTTAAACATCTTCTGGACACTTCGTATAAAAAAAATTGAAAGGAAAGATTATGAAAGGAAGCTTTATTATTGATTGTTTCCCCGAAAGTGCGGAGCACTATCGAGATGTGTACGCCATTGTTGTAATCGATGTAATACGCGCAACGACAACTGCAACGACGGCTATTGCGCTTGGAAGGCGGGTGTTTCCCGTGCAAACGACCGATGACGCATTTATCCGCGCAGCAACCCTGACGAATCCTTTATTGGTAGGCGAACTGGGTGGCAATATGCCTTATGGCTTTGATGTGACCAACAGTCCTGACCAGATTGCTTCACGAAATGATACCCAACGCCCGATGGTTCTTCTTTCTTCTTCGGGGACCCAGCTGCTGTTGAACTCAGCTGGCGGTCAAGCAGTCTATATAGCCTGTTTTCGCAACCTGTCGGCTGTTGCGAACTATGTCGCAAGCAAGCACGCTCGCATAGCCATTCTGGGGGCGGGGACACGCGGACAGTTTAGGCGGGAAGACCAGATGGGATGTGCGTGGCTTGCGGAAAGGCTTATCCATGCGGGATACGAGGCAGAGAATCCTGAAACGAGCGCATATATTGCGCGGTGGGTAGGAGTTAGTTGTGAAGAGGTCCGGGGCGGGCGAAGTGCCGCATATCTCGCAAAGACCGGACAGCAAGGGGATCTTGAATTTATTCTTACCCATCTTGACGACCTTGATACAGTTCCTGCCCTGGTCAACGGAGAATTGATCATGATGTCGGGAACCGTGTCAAAGCCCTCGTTACAACCTCCAATCCAACTCATCGAGGAAGTAAGTTAATATGAAAATTCAAAACACGACTACTCCGGTTCTTGTCCTCAACTGCAAACTTGGCGCTTTGGCGATTATGAGGAGCCTGGGCAGTCAGGGAGTACGCCTTTACGGAGTTGATGACGATAGACTGTCGGCCGGCTTTTCATCGCGGTTTTGCCGCACAAAATATCTCATGCATTTTGACGAAGATCATGAGCAAGAGTATTTGCATTACATTATCGGTATTGGTCAACAATTCGGAGGACGGGCAATCTTAATTCCTACATCGGATGAACTATCACTCTTCGTTGCCAAATATTATGATCAATTAAGCAATAACTTCATCTATCCTCACAATGACCACGCTTTGGTGAGCAGCCTTATCAGCAAAGAAGGAATGTACAACCTAGCAAGGCAATATGGAGTGCCAACACCTCACACAGTTTTCCCCAAAAGACTTGACGATGTCTTGGACTATGCGAAAAATGCCATTTACCCTGTCATGCTGAAGGGAATTTATGGCAACCGTCTACAAGAACGGACTGGGAAAAAAATGGTTCTTGTCCACTCAAAAGGTGAGCTCACTGAAATGTACAAAATTCTTGAGGATCCCGATATCCCCAACCTTATGTTACAGGAGTACATACCCGGAGGAGATGACCAGATCTGGATTTTTAACGGTTATTTCAATGAAAATTCCGAATGTCTTGCCGCTTACACTGGACACAAAATAAGACAATTCCCTGTCCATGTCGGATGCGCGTCACTGGGGATATGCACATGGAATCAAACAGTAGCGGATATTACCACTGAATTCATGAAGTCTATCGGCTATAAAGGGATCCTTGATATCGGATATCGGCTTGATCCTCGAGACGGCCGTTATAAAGTCCTTGATATTAATCCCCGAGTAGGTCAGGCTTTCAGACTGTTCGTGGCAGAAAACGATATGGATGTCGTGAAATCTCTCTACTTAGATCTCACCGGGCAGGAGCCCTTCCCGATAATTCCCCGGGAAAAAAGACGCTGGATGATTGAAGATTATGACATTATCTCATCACTGCATTATCATTGGGAAGGTACCCTTGGGTTTGCCGAGTGGCTTCGTTCTTTCAAGGGACTTGAAGAAGCTGCATGGTTCAGTTGGAAAGACCCGCTGCCATTTCTCATTATGGTATCGCAGCTCATGAAGAGATGTTTGATGTGGTCAGGAAAGAAGCTCGGTGTTGTCAAGACAGTCCAACAGTGAATCCCCAACAGAGTTATATCTTATGATAACGCGAGCATCCATTAAGGAAACAGTGAAAGAATATACCCGCTCAGTGATACCGCTGTCTACCCGCAAACGTCTTGCGGTTTGGTTGTATCATCAGAAATGGCTTAACTATAACCGTCGATCATGGTGGTCTCAGGAACTTATACAGGATTTAGCCTCTCTGAATATAAATGACTATCATAAATTCCTTTGGTCGAATCATCTTGCATATTCGGCTCCTTATGAGATCTCCTCGAAATTCGGCCATGAAAACTTGCAGCAGTCAAGGAGAATGTTCTTTTCAGACCTCACCAGGCATCTGATAAGCATGTCTGTTAATCCGGAGGTTGACATTCACTCGGTTTTTGAGGTCGGCTGCTCATTGGGGTATCTGCTCAGATATTGTGAAACGGACATTTTCCCTTCTGCGGAACAGATCGAAGGCAGCGATATCGATCAGTATGCGATTCGGGTCGGATCAGAATACCTCAGAAGCATCGGATCGAAGATCCGGTTGATGTGTGGGGACATGGAAGAACTCGACCACCTTATGAAGGACAATATCTATGACATAATCCTCTGTCCAGGCGTGCTCATGTACTTGCATGAAAGCGCTGCATGCCAGCTTGTCGATGTGCTGCTGCGTCATACTGGCGTCATGCTGGGCCTGACAGGGCTTGCGCACCCAGAAATCGATAATGCCGAGCTTCAGCACTCTGTGGTCCGCGACCCTGACAAATCATTCATTCATAATTTCGATTCCATGATAAAGAAAGCAGGCGGTCTGACAGTTGCCAGGAGGTGGGAAGGGAGCAAGATCGTCGATGGGCATACAATCTATTTCGTATTTGCAATAAAACCTAAAGGCTGAGCGGGAAAATGCGACATGCACAGTGGTTGCGTCAGCCCAAAAGAAAGGAACATTGTTTAGAAATGCTGCCGGAATGGCCTTTTTTCGAAAAACAGCACCGCACAACTCTTCAAATTTCATGCAATTGTACTGAATGGCGATCATAAGAATTCACCGGATCATGAAAAATAGAGCATTTAAGTATACGCATAAGGCATGTCAGAATCTCCCGAAAAGTCTTGGGACTTCTTGCTCACCGGCGGAAGCCCAGCATATCTTTGATTGCCTTGCCGGTGAAATGCAATATCTCTTATTTGGAAAGACTATATCACCTAATCGGGGAGGCAAACTGTTGCGCGTCAGTGCGAAGGGCCGGCAAACATATGAAAAATGTTCAGTTGCTCAAAACGGATGATCCGGATATCTATGAGTCATAAACACTTCCGACCCGCTTAATGGTGCCTACCATAGTTTTGAGATTTTATAATGGGAAAGAACGTTCCGCATGGCTGCTTTAATGCTAAAAGTGTCAATTCGGGGGAACGCCACATAATGGCAGAAGACGAGATATCTTTTAGAACCAGAGTCTTAAGAGGTTTTTTTTGGTTAAGTTCCGGAACCTTCATTGGACAGGCGATTTCATGGGTTTCAACCATATTCGTGATGCGATTGCTCCTGCCATCAGATTATGGGATCATGGCTATGGCGGGGACTGTCATGAGCCTGCTGACGGTGATCAGCGAGGTTGGCATCGGTTCTTCTATAATTCAAGCAGGAAAGATTACCGCGGAGAAGATTCGTCAGATTTTTGGATTTGGCATTTTAACCAGCATTTTAGCTGGAATTATATGTTATTTAGCTGCACCAGCTATTGCCCTATTTTACAATGAACAAAGAGTAGTGCCCGTTGTCAGACTATTAAGTGTCGATTTTATAATCGTCATTTTCTTCATGATTCCGCAATCATTATATGTCCGGGATATGAATTTTAAAGTAAAGGCAATAGTGGATATGTCGGCGCAGATCGGGGCATCTATTTTAACATTGATTTTGGCGCTCAGCGGAATTGGAGTTTGGGCGCTCGTCATAGGCGTCATTACGCCCCATGCCATAAAAGCGGTAAGTTACAACATCGTGTGCTCCTCGTGGATGAAGCCTAGTTTCAAGCTTAAAGGCGTTGAAAATTATATAAAGTTTGGTCTTCAGATAACAGGGGGCAGACTTATTTATTATTTATTTTGCGAGTCAGACGCGGTAATAGTCGGCAAATTCTTGGGTGATCATCTGCTGGGGATTTATGCGGTTGCACTCAATCTGGCTTCAATTCCTGTCGATAAGGTTCTTCCCATTATCAACCAAGTTGCGTTTACCTCATATGCTAAAATTCAGGATGACTCTGAGCGCATAAGGAGAAACGTGATGAGGGCGACGCGTACGGTCGCCTTTGCAAGCTTTCCCCTGTTTTTCGGCATGGCAGGAGTAGCGAAAGAAGCATTGCCGCTGCTTCTAGGCTCAAAATGGGCATCCATTGTCATTCCTTTTCAACTGATCTGTCTTACGCTTCCTCTTAAAGCCCTCAGTCCAATTTGTAATTCAGCAGTGGCCGCTGTCGGGCAGGCACGGGTGACCCTCATAAACAATATTATACTTTTCACTATTATGGTCGTCGCGTTTCTCATAGGGGCAAAAAATGGGATAGTGGGGGTGTGTCTTGCCTGGGTCATTGCCTACCCGGTTGTATTTTTCATCACAAGCTTCTGCAGCTTAAAGGTATTAAAAATATCTTTAAGGGATTATGTATCTGAAATGATTTTCCCATTTTCAGCAAGTGCCCTAATGCTACTGTCCATATTAATAATCGGGCGCATGATTGAGACCCTACAACCCGCACTTGCTGTGGTCATATTGATCACTGTCGGCACATCGATTTACTTGTGTGCAACACTGATATTCAGGAAGGATGATTATTCGGAGTTGAAAAATCTTCTAAAACGTTGATTGATTTGAATCAGTCAGGTCAATCAGCCATCTTGGGTGTTCATTTTAAATTGATCAGACATCTCATCGGAGCTGGCATCTGCGGCTTCATGCTGAAGGCATCGAAGATCCCGTAAAATAAATCGAAGAGTCGACGAGTCATACCGGGATCACGACGGGTGATATTAAAGATGTCCAACGATTAAAATAGAGTTATGTTGCGCTTGACGCCAGAGTGATAATCTGATCAGCAAATGATCAATTTGATAGTCTATCGGTACTTATTGGAGAGCATGGACATATATGCTGGAGCAAATCTTGGCGACGGTCCGCAGATTGGGGCAGATTTATGTATTGTACCCGAATCCCGAAATGTCCTACGGACAGTCGCCGGTAGCCGCACAATTGGGATGAACTCTGTTTTCCGCATTTATTATAGCAGTTGGCAACCCCGCAAAGGTCATGCGGTTCCTTTTGCAGAATGAATAAACGATCCCCGCTATCCTTTTATGCCCTTATCATGCTTACTTTCATTTTGCTTGGGAGGCCGCAGGATTTCTTCTTGTGGCTTGCGCCGTTCAGGCTGGCATTTCTTTTTACCCTTATCACGCTAATAACTACCGTTATGGAATATAGGGAATCGCCATGGGGTGTCTTATTAAGGTCTAGCGAAGGCAAGAGATATGTTTTTCTTTATGCGGTTATGGTATTAGGTATACCCTTTTCCTACTATAAATCGTATGTGTTTTATTCTGTATTAGAGTACTCGGTAATTCTTCTGTTTTTCTCTTTCTGTTTGGTACAAATCGATACTGTCAAAAAACTTAAAACCATGCTGTTCGCAGCATGCTGCAGTGCCCTATTTTATAGTGCATCTAGCCTGACCATGTCAGAACCGATTAGTGATCGTTTTTCATACGGATCGATGTACGATCCCAATGATCTTGCGTACATGCTCGTGTCCATGCTTCCCTTTAGCATCTATTATGTCATTGAAAACAACGGGTTGATCAAAAGAATATTTGCTATTGCAACTCTGAGCGTTTCTCTTATAACAATTCTGCTGACAGGTTCCCGGGGAGGATTCTTAGGTCTTATGACCATCCTCATGCTGCTATTTTTTACAAATGTCAGCGGGATCAAAAGGCTACAGAAAATATCACTTGTAATTATCGCCATTGCACTTTTTGCCACCTTCGGTCATTCAATCAACATGGAGCGTTACAAGGCTCTTACGGAAATTAGCAGCGACTATAACGTGACCGATGAAGAGGGGCGCTTGTCGCTTTGGAAAAAAGGTATTTACTTGGCTATTTCACACCCATTTACGGGAGTTGGCGTTTATTGCATGCCAATTGCTATTGGTGAAATGAGGGCGGCTCAGGGTGAAGGATCCGCCAAGTGGCAGACTGCGCACAATTCCTTTGTTGAAATAGCGGCAGAGACGGGGTTGATAGGTTTTTTTCTATTCAGTTCAATGGTAATTGGGACTTTTAAGAAATTCTCACTTTATCGAAAAGTCCAAATCACCTCTCCTGATGCGAAAGAATTCCAGTCCATTGCCTCAGCACTGCAGGTTGCATTTATCGGATCCCTGGTAGCTGCCTTCTTTTTATCTCAGGCTTATTCAATTATATTTGGATTATTTTTTGCCTTGTCTGCGGTCATGAAAAATATTGCGCTCATCCAGTCTATGCAGACTGAGCGGGAGTAAACAGCGCCTGCTATGCTGAGAAATGTGGAAAGATATTTCAAAGTATTCAATTCTCGCATCAGGCATCATTCGATTTCTGAAATAGCGAAACTTTTGTTAAAATTCCTCTTTAAGAAAGATCGCATATTAATCTATGTTAAAGAGTTAGATGCTGCCATTGGCTCTACTGCCTGGTCTGAATTAAAGGGGAATTATCCGATAATAAAGGGAGATTTTAATGACCTCGAAAATTTCAGGAACACTATGGCTGTGGTCCCGTGGGAATTCATGTGCAATCATTATGATGGAGTGAGAGATTTCTTCATCTATAAGGATCATGGGGTAATTGGCCACATTAGCTGGCTATATTATAAGGGTGATCCTAACAGAATTATCGATCTTGCCATTGATGAAGTAGAAATAAAATATGCCCTTACACTCCCTCAATACAGAGGTTACGGGATTTACCCGGTTGCGTTAATACACATACAGAGATTTCTCCAGGAGAAGGGATATAAGAGGGCATTTATCTGCGTCGAAGAAGATAATCGACCATCCATCAGAGGGGTAGAAAAAGCGGGCTTCAACCTCCTCACCAGGATTGAGCTCTTAAAGGTTTTTGGATTGCAGCTCAGCAAAAGATATGCTACAAATAATCGAGGTAAAAACTAAGAGATGACAGTAATCAGAGAGATATCGCACTCAGAAAAAGATTATTGGGATGAGGGCATTCAGCACCTTGAATTAGTTCACCCGCTAAATGCATATGCCTGGGGGCAGGTGAGGTCTGTTGACAGATGGCATCCGATATACCTGGTTGCCGAGCGCGAGGGAAAATTTTGCGGTGCCTGTCTGATTCTTGAGAAAAGAATCCCGTATACTCCTTTCTCCTTATTGTATAGCCCCAAGGGACCAGTCTGGGATTATAGGGACGATGAAACGCTTTGCGCCATAATTGATAAAATAAAAGAAATCGCCGGGAAGAGGAAGGCTATTTTCCTGAGAATTGACCCCAATATCCCCGAAAGTTTATCAATGAACGTTGAAGATAGAATGTCTTCATTGGGGTTCGTGCATTTACAGCAGAGATGGACAGTCTGGAACTCACCGAGAGACTTATCGAGAATTGATTTAACAAAAGCCGCTACGGAAGAGGAATTGTTTAATACATTTGATAGGGAGGCTCGAAGAAACATTCGTAAAGCGGCGCGGGAGGGTGTTGTGATTGAGGTCGCCGTGTCAGAAGCAGAACTGCAAGAATTCTATACTATATTTAAAGAGTTTTCTGTCAAAAAAGGGTTCATGTCACGTGACTATGAATATCAAAAGAGTTTATGGGACAACTATATCGCAAATGGGATGGGCAGATTGTTTTTAGCAAAATATGAAGGGAAGATTATCGGCGGCCTCATATGCATAATGTTTGGGAGGAAATGCCTTGCAATGCACATGGGAACTTCCCGCCAATATCAAAAGCTCTCAAGCTACTATGCTTATGTCTGGGAAAGTATCAAATGGGCGAGAGAAAAGGGTTGCACTTGGTATAGTTTCAGAGGCGTCGGCACAACGCCGACCCAGGAATATTTCAAGCGTAAATTTTCTCCGACAGTTGTAAGTCTTGTCGGTTATTATGATCTCCCGTTGCGCCCCTTTTTGTATAATCTATTTTATTTTTGCGAATTTACTCTTCTTCCCAGAGCATTGCCACTGTTGGTAAATGCAAGAAAACTCTACAATAAGATCATAAAGGCGAAGGAGGAAGTTAATTGACGATTTTTCATAGACCATTAAAAATTGCGCTTCTGGCAACAGTGACAGATTTTGGAGGCGCTGAAAAAGTCGTCCTTTCTTTAATACGCAATATTGATACAGAATCTTTTGAGTTAGTCCCGATAATCTTCACCAATCCCAGCATGCAGGAAAATATATTTTTTAAGTATCTTAATAAATCAGGTAAGAAGTATCATGCAATATTTGTCAACGGGTACAGGATTAAGTATCTTAACCCTCTAGTCAATATTGTTGAAGCTTACTCAGTGTTAAGAAAGCATAAATTCGATCTGATACATAGTCACGGATACAGAGCCGATGTTATCGGGGGTCTCCTTGCCAAGCTGACCGGACTGCCTCTTATCTCGATGTGTCATGGATTTATTTCGAATGATCGCCATTTAACGATCTACAACAGATTGGATCGCTTCATGTTGCGATTTGCCCGTAAAATAATCGCGGTATCCAGTGGAATTAAAGAGGAGCTAATCAGAAGTGGTATTGAGGCAGCGCACATTACCACAATCCAGAACGCCGTGGATGGTTCATCCGAAAGTGAAACAATTACCCAAAACAGGCAGACAAGGCGGCAACTGTGCAACCTGGCCGAAAAAGATTTTGTTGTTGGTTACGTTGGGCGACTCAGTGAAGAAAAAGGGGTCAAATATCTCATTGAAGCTATTTCCATGCTTAACGAATCAAGGGTACCGGTAAAACTATTAATTATAGGGGAAGGTCCTCAAAAAAAAGCTCTTGAAGATTTTGCCAAAGAACGATCGATTGAGCATATTGTGTTATTTGCAGGGTTCCAAAATGACATTGACAGCTGGCTGCCGGCAATTGATGTTTTTGTCTTGCCCTCCCTGACTGAAGGAACACCCATGTCGCTCCTTGAGGCGATGGCTCTGGGAATACCTGTAATAGCCTCCTCGGTGGGTGGTGTTCCCCAAGTGGTGGATTCTGAAAAGAATGGCATTCTGGTTTCACCCGGCAAGCCGGAAGATATTAAGGAAGCTATTCAGCTTCTTTATAACAACGAGGATTTAAGAAAAAGATTTGCGGAAGAGGCTCAAAAGAAAATTAAGTTAACCTACAATATTGAAGATTGGATCAAGAAAATAGAGAATGAATATCGCAATGTGATATTGCAAAATAATCCCGGTCAAAACCATGTTGGATGCGATGAAAAAAAACATGCCTGACAACACCATAGATAGCCGTTTAATATGTGTCAGAGAACCTTCCTATGCTGATCACAGGGTTATGGCTGATGTTGTTGCTATCCCAATGTGCATGGCAAAAATATGATACTTATTGATTATTTTTTGATCGTCATAGGGGCTTACATAAGTCTGTACGTTCTTTATGATTTGATACTTCTATTCGCTCATTTCTTTATTAAAGAGAGGGAAAATGTATTTCCTTCGCCGGAAACGCGATTTGCGGTCATTATCCCCGCGCATAATGAAGAACTGTTTTTGTCGAGAATTCTACAAAGTATTAACAATCAAGATTACCCTCGCACTCTTTTCAAGAGCATAGTTATCGCCGACAATTGCACCGATCAGACGGCTGAGGTTGCTACGTCAAATGGCGCACTGGCACTGAGACGGGAGAACCTACAGCATTTTGGTAAAGGTTATGCAATTAAATTCGCGTTGGAAAGCATCGATATGAACCAGTACGATGCTATTTTTATAATAGATGCAGACAGCGTTGTAAGGAATGATTTACTCGTGCAATTGGATACAGCCCTCAGAAGAGGACAGGCAGTTATTCAATGTTACAACGGAGTGGCCAACCCTGATCAAAGCTGGTTCACTCGATTGCTTGATGTGTCACGAACCATTGGGAATGAAATCTACCATCCAAGCAAACAAAAGCTTGGGCTTTCTTCTTACCTGATGGGCAATGGCATGTGTTTTTCTAGTGAAATACTTTCAAAATATGGTTGGAGCGCTTTTTCTGTCGGAGAGGACTGGGAATACTATGCTAAACTTATTCAAGCAGGGGAAATAATAGCTTTCGCCAATAAGGCACGCGTCTATCATCAAGAGTCATCTTCCTTAAAGCAAGCCACTTCTCAAAGAATGCGCTGGTCCAGCGGGAGGTTTGACGTCGCCTGGAAATATGGAATCAACCTCATTTGTAAAGGAGTTGTTGAACGGAACATACGGATAATCGATGCCTCTCTGCCGTTGATTTTTCCGAACCCGTCCTTAGGTATAAATATCACAATAATCGGGCTCATCATATCCATTTTCCTGTCCATAACACTGGGGCAACATGATTTCACATTCTGGTTTTCCTCACTTGCCCTGATCCAATTGTTAATCTTCCTAATTGGGATACTGTATACCCGCAATAAGTGGAACAATTTCTTGGCTCTTTTTATTGCCCCTTTGTTTTTAATCTGGAAAATGGGAATAGACCTTTTTTCCGCCATGGGGATGGGGAAGAAAAGATGGATAAGAACTGAACGAAAGTTATAACCGCCAATAAAATATTGTTGATCGTTCAACATTGCAGCCCCTCTTTAGAGCTTGGAATGTTTACATCATCCAATACAATTGCACCGGTTCTGCAAATAAATGGAGTATCAGAGTCTCAGGCCGCACATTTAGTACTCTTTTGGAAGTATCGATGAACACGGCCAAACCTCACCTTATTGCAGAGTACCATATCGATTTGAACAAACAATTAAAATGACAAATAATATTGCCGTAGCTGTCATCAGCGATTCTCACGAATTTGCATTATTGCGCGATGAGTGGAATGAACTACTTGAAATCAGCAATCAAAACACCATATTTCTCAGGTGGGAGTGGCTTTACAACTGGTGGGAAGTGTATGGCACCGGGTCCGGTCAATTGTGCATTTATGTAGCCAGGGAAAATGGCCGCCTTCTTGGAATAGCACCTTTATGCATACAGAAGAAATACCGCTATTTTAAAGAATTATCTTTTCTCGGCACTAATGTAATCTGCTCTGATCATCTGGATTTCATACTGTATCAGAATAGGGAAAAGGAAGTTCTTCATGAAATTCTCCTTGCGATCAGCAGCAATAATAATTGGGATACTTTAGAACTGAGAAATATTTCGTCGACTTCAACAATCATTAGTGCCATTGAATCATTTTTCGGCCGGAATAAAGTATTTATAGACAGGAAATACACGACATGCCCATACATACCGTTGACATCACCTTGGGAAACGGTATACAGCGCGTATTCTCCGCTGATCAGGAATGTGATAAAGAGAAAGTCAAAGAAATTAGAGAAACTGCATAAAATTAGTTATTGTGAAACCACCTCAGATTCAGATGTGAGAAATGTGTTTGCTCATTTTATAGAGCTTAATAAATTGAGATTTGAGCAAAAGAAAATGCGCTCTCCTTTTTGCGACGCCGATTTCTGCAGATTTCATGAAAATGTTGTTGCTGACCTTTCTCCAAAGGGTATGGTCAGATTCGGCTTTGTCAAGGCTGATGATAATTTCATAGCAGGAATTTACCTCTTGACATATAACAACAGTCACTCTTATTACCAATCCGGCTTCGATCCGGCCTGGGATAATTACAGCCCGGGAACTTTGCTATTCCATAATTCGATCAAAACTGCATATGAACAAGGAGCAAAGGAATTTGATTTTCTGCAAGGTGATGAAAAGTATAAAAGCAATTGGACCGAATTTATACGATATAATACTAAATTGTGTGTATATAAAAATGACTTTCGGGGCGACTGTTTATATCGAATCATTGAATTGAGGAGTTATTTTATAAAATTGCTGCGTAGCATTTAGTCAGAAGGGGCTGCACTTTCTGTTCAACAAGCTGCAATTATTGTTAGCGCATCTGCTCAATAAATAAGTGGCATTTCATCTGAGAGGCTCCGAGTAATATGCTTCGTCGCGTTGATATTGGTTTTGATCATCGTGTTCCCGATGAATAAGTATTTTTCCGCAAAGGGCGGAGGTTCTTCATCGCTGACCTTTAGCGCACCAACAACAATTGTTATGCGTCAATTCTATCAAATCAGCACATCAATCTTTTATTAAGGGGAGACAAAGCTCTTAAGGCATGTTGCGCAAATTAAAAGTACTTGTCAAGAATTTGGTTGCGGGAATTTTTTACTATGGAGGGCTATTCCATTTAGCTAGGTTTGTTAATAATGTGTCGGGTCGACGATTGACGGTGTTGGCTTATCACAGGGTTGCGAACCGTGATTTAAGCGATGTTAGGGATGCCCTACCCTACCTATTTGTAACCATGGATTCTTTTAAGAAGCAGCTTGATTTTGTAAAGACACACTATCAAGTCCTTAATTTCAGAGAACTGAAAGCACATCTTGCCAACAATGATCTGCCGCGTAATGCCTTGATAATAACCTTTGACGATGGCTACGAGGATAATTACCGCAATGCTTTTCCCCTGCTGCAAAAGCTGAGTATCCCCGCGGTTATGTTCATCACGGCTAACAAGATTGGTCATGAGGCTTGCTTGCCCTATTGGTGGGATCGAATGTATAGCTATCTCGAAGCATATAAGGATTGGTACGTTGAGGGCCTATGTCCCGACCTTGACCGCGAAGTGCTGCCTCTGCTGAACAAATTTAAAAAAAATGCCTCAGGTTTATTTGGTTTCTTGAATCAGAAGGATACAAATGAAATTAATAATCTCCTTAATTCCATAGAGATGCAGTACAAAATGAAAGGCAATTTGCCTGCCAGTGACAATACTATTCTCCGGTGGGAACAGGTGCAGGAAATGGAGACGGACGTGGAGTTCGGTTCGCACACCTGCAACCATCGTAATCTTATCACACTTGATCCAGGCAATTTGGCTTATGAAATTGCGGAGTCATTAAAAATTATTAAAGTCAATACCAAAGGTGATGTCATTGCATTTTCCTATCCTGGAGGAAATTATAACAATCAGATTGCAGACAAAGTAGCCGAGGCAGGATATGACTTTGCTGTGACTACGGACACTGGCATTAATGACCTCAAGGATAGGTACGCGCTGAGACGCATCAGTGTCTGGGAGGGTACGAGTCGGGGCTATAACGGAAAGTATAGCAGAAGCCTTTTTGCATATAAATTAGTGGGACTGTAAGGTTGCTGTTCAAGATCAATACTACCCTTTTATGCTCAATGGGCAGCCTGCACCATTTCACATTTGGTGTCATCACAGATGAAGGATAAAATTAACGTACTTTTTCTAACATTCCAGTTGGAAACGATCGGAGGGTCTGAGCGCTTAATATATCATTTGGCCTCCAGTATAGACCGAAACCTCTTTAATCCGTCTGTTGCCTGGTTGAGTGGAGATAACGCCTTGAAGGAATTCACCAAACTCGGAATACCCTTGTTGCACATTCCCAAAATAAAACGATTTGATATATCAACGATGCTGAGAATCAAAGATGTTGTGAAACGAGATGATATTCATATAGTAAATGCGCATCATTTTATGCCAATGATCTACTCGTACTACGGCTGTAAAGTGGGAAATCACAGAAAACTATTGTACACGGAGCATTCCCAATGGGAAATAGAGCAAATACCCTGGAAATGGGGGAAATTAGGATCTTATCTGCTTGGCAATTCCGATGGAGCAGTGGGCGTTAATGCCGAGGTGTCAAAAGAAATACGGCATAAATTTAAACTTGAGACAAATAAAATATTCACCATCCTCAATGGAGTTGACGTCGAATCATTTCACGCAAAGAGCGATAAGGCGCTATTAAAGAAAGCATTGGGTTTGTCCGCCGAAGATATAGCAGTCGGCATTGTTGCTAATTTTAAAAGGGTAAAAAATCACCTCTTTCTTCTCCAGGCATTCAACGAGCTATGTAAGGAATACAAAAACATTAAGCTCTTAATTGTTGGCGAAGGCTATGAGAACGACCCGGAAAACTCTGAGCAAGAGTTAATATCTTACATTAGAGAAAAGAACTTGGGCAAACATGTTCTGTTCTTGGGTTATCGTACCGATATCCCTGATATATTGAGTATTCTCGACATTTTTTGTTTGACCTCACTCAAAGAGGGCTTACCATTAAGTCTGATTGAGGCTATGGCTTCCGGGCTCGCTGTGGTTGGAACTGATGTGGAGGGTTTGCGGGACGTGATCGTTCCGGGCAAAAATGGCTTTCTTGTGCAACTTGGCGATGTGAAAGGGTTGAAGAATTCTCTGAATGCGTTGATTCAGGATAAGCAGTTGAGACAGAAGTTTGGACAGGAATCGAAATTTTTGGCGACGCACAGCTATTCATTACAGCGCTGCATGAAGCAGTATCAGGATTTGTTCTTATCAATAATGCACAACTGAATTATTTTACGATGGAACTTATTTTTCTGATTACAGGGGAACAGAACTACAATCAGCATTCAACTCCTTCGCGGCAACGCCGGATGAGGGGGAATTGACTATGCCACCTCAGAAGCGTGCAGCAGTCTGAACAAGGGCAGCTCATCACTTAAAAGCCTCTTTCCCCTGTTCAGACAAACCTGCCCGCCTCTTTGTTGCTTCGACTTGTCAGGCGCAGAAAAGGCAATTCTGTGATGTGAAACACATTTTAAGGTCCGCATTAACAGTACTATTGACTTATAGTACTGTTTGGGCATTTGACGGGCAGAAGCTTGGCACCCCCCTCTAGCCCGTATTAGAAGGACCTGAATCTTGCGGTCCACTGGATTGGGGCAGAGAGGCAGTATAGAAAACTATAGGTCTATTTACAAAATAAAGAAAACTTAATAAATTCTTAATTTAGTTTTCATGGACCGAGGTTATAATTCCTCAATGAGAAATTTGTGACTCTCCCTTTTGGGATACAGCAAATTTCAAACATCAGGTCATTATATAGTAGGGTTTTGATGATAAGGAGGGAGGATGAAAGAGAAGTTTTATTTATGCATGAGTTTTCGCAGGTTGTCCTTAAGTCTTCGCTTTATGGCTCTCCTCTTAGTGCTGATTTTACAGCCCCTGCTGGCTTATGCCATTACCCTCCCTTGGAGTTGTGGCTTTGAGGGTGGGAGCCTTGCTTCATGTGGACTATCCTCAGAGAATAGAAACGATACGGATTTTACTACTGCCGAAGCCGCACATACGGGTAGTTATGGATATAGAGTTACTGTATCGCCCGGTGTCAATAATCTAACTGGTGGATTTTATGGCTATATAAGCGGTACGCCCACTCAACTGTGGACCCGATGGTATATGCGATACCAGTCAGGGTTCTCATGGAATCCGATGCAATACCACAAACTCATTTTCCCTCATCAGACGGGAGCCACTGCTATAGAGTTTATGGGGAATAACACGATTTGCGTGGATGCACCATCTGCTAATACATGTATTAACTCAGGGTGGCGGGATTCGCAGGGAGGATCTCTCACCGGCGATGGACAATGGCATTGTTATGAAGTGCTTTTGGATACAGGCAATAAGGTTTTTACATACTGGTTAGACGGAGTTCAAAAAGGCTCGATCACCAATGTAAATTACGACGGCATGACTTTGAGCGGTTTGATGGAATTTCATACAAACCAACAATCTCCTGGTGGCACCTATTATGTTGATTGGGATGATATAGCCATGAGTTCTACCGGTTATATCGGTCCGCTCGGCGGTGCTGCAACCCACGACCCCAATCCACCTACAAATCTTATTTCAAAATAAGCATAAAGTATGAAGACTCTTCTCACAATACTTTTATTTGCATTTAACCTGTGCTCTTTTCCTACGCTCAGTGTGGGGGGCACCTTTTTTCAGGAGAATTTTGATGATGCTAACTTCTCCTCAAGGGGATGGTATGATGGTACAGGCACAGGTGGCAGTGCAATAGACACTATCAATAAGCACGATGGCACTGCTTCTTTTATGTGTCATTTTTTACAGGGGGCTACCAGCTGTAATGGTGTTGATATGCCTCTGAGAAAGTCATTCGGTCCCAGTGACTCTGTATATGTTTCTTATTGGACAAAACACTCATCAAACTGGGTCGGTGCTGGAGTGAATAGGACATACCATCCACATATTATGTTTATTCTGACCAATTTAGAGGGTCAATATCCCGGTCCTGCTATCACACACGGTACTGCCTATGTTGAAGAGAATCAGGGTTTTCCTCAAACAAGCTGGCAGGATGGTCTGAATATCAATATGAGCTACCAAGCACTTACTGATTTAACTAATATAACTGAGAATAGAGCGACCGGCGGTTGTAATGGAAACCAGCCAGCAGGACAGATCAACAATGACTGTTACGATTATATGGGTCGTGGCTGGGGCAGTGCCGGTAGTTATACAAACGGCAATGACTGGAAAAATATGACTACCAGTGACTATAACAACGGCAATAAAGTTCCTTATTATGATTCCAGTACGAAAACAAGCTGGCATTTCCAAGAAGCCTATTTCCAAATGAATACCATAGCCAATGGGAAAGGCCAGCCCGATGGGATTATGCAACAGTGGTTGGATGGAGTTTTGATAACAAATGTAGCTAATATGATCTATAGGACAGCACAGAACCCAAATCAACAGTTTAATCAGTTTATGTTCTCTCCTTACAACGAGCCCGGTCATGGTTCTCCAATAGACCAAACTGTATGGTTCGATACGCTGACAGTGGCTAGTTCCAGACCAGGCGTCGTGTCAGAATCTGTGCCGTCGCCACCTGTGAACTTAAGAGTGCCATAATCGGGTTCACCATAAAGTTAAGATCCAATTCGTTTTGTTTGATACGCGATACGCAGCGAAGGGGCGAAAATCGGAGTTTTACGGTATGCCCACTTCAGATATTTTTGGCGATGAGGAAAGATCAAATCCTATTGTTATTCAATTTGTCCTCACAGAAGGCTGTGCATAGCACAAAGCATCTATCTCTGGCAGCTTTTCTCGATCATTGCAATGGCAAGACCTGATTTAAATCTTATTGTGACCGTTGATGTAGAGGAAGATAACTGGGGCTATGAATGTTCTAAGGCTACAGTTGAGAATATCAAAATGATTCTGCGTATGCAGAATCTTCTTGATCGATATAGCATCAAGCCAACTTATCTCGTGAGCTATCAGGTTGCTTCTTGCGACTGGGCAGTGGCTATTCTGGCTAAAATACGATCTGAGAACAAGTGCGAAATTGGAACTCATTTACACCCGTGGAACACGCCGCCATTAGTGGAAGACATTAATGAAAGAAACAGCATGCTCAAGAATTTACCTTATGAACTTCAGGAATCAAAATTACGAACGGTTACCGGCAAACTTATTGATGTCTTTGGGGAGAGACCGCGATCCTTCAGGGCGGGCCGTTGGGGTCTCGGCCCTGAGACGGTCAAAGCACTTGTCGCCTGTGATTATTTAGTCGATTCCAGCGTGACTCCCACAATATCATGGAAACTTGACGGAGATGGACCTGAGTACCCGGAGGTACAAATGGCCCCCTATTGGCTCTCCTCTGACGGCCATGAATGTCCTAATATGGATGGGGCCATACTGGAAGTTCCCGCAACCATCGGTTTCAACAGATGGCCGTTCGGATTATGCCAGAAAGTTTATCCGCTGCTGCAGAAGGATTGGCTCCGTTTTCTTAAGCTGCCCGGGATTATGCATCGCACGGGGCTGCTGAGGAAAATCTGGCTTTCTCCCGAAGTTAGCCCAGCAGATGACATGATAACGTTATCCCGGATAATGATACAAAATGGCATGCATTTCCTTAATCTTAATTTTCACAGCACTACGCTGCTCCCAGGGTGCAGCCCTTTTGTTGAAAATACTGAGGACCTTGATTTGTTTTATTTAAGCATTGAGAAATTATTAGGGTATCTGACCTCTGCGGCGAATTTAAGATCGCTAACTCTTTCAGGCGTTGGAGAGTTATATCACAAAAAGTGAGTGATTGCGTTCCATCCCCTGTGAAGTAACCTTTATTGCCTGAAGACAGAATGAGAAAGCTATTCCTTTTTTTTGGCCTTGTGGCCTTGCTGAGTGCATCATGTCTATTTTTATTCATTGAAAACATCCCTGGGCACAAAGAACTTGATAGCCTTTTAATGAGGCGCCTGACCAGGAATCAACCGGCTGTCAGTGTTTCTCAGGACTTGGCATCAAGGTCCGACAATGTCGCTTATGTGTTGGGAGGATCAGCGGACAGCCTTGTCGCAAAATTTCAAACTACTGCGGAATTGTACCATCAGGGCTTATTTGATAAGATATTGATCCTCAGCACTCCGGGTTATGGACAGTATGACCCTTTGCTTCAGAGGAATTTATCAAACGACGAATGGGCATTTAGTGAGCTGGTCAAGCTTGGCGTAAAGAGGATTGATATAGAAGCTGTCTCTTTTCAAAAGGAGCTTTTGGGAACTTTTACCGAGGCCGAGGGTATTGAAAGTCTTGCTGCGATCAGAGGTTACCAGCGTATCATCCTGATTACGTCTCAATACCATACAGCCCGGACCTGGCTTACTTTTTCAGGAGCTATGAAAGGCCAAAATACAACCCTTTTTATATATGGTTCAAGTGATGACACTGATTTACTGGGGCATCTTGTTGAGTATCTTAAGCTTCTTCTCTATCAGAATTTTGTGATGCCGATTCATTCATTTCAAATACCTGCCCGCAAGAGCGGTTCAGCGAACAGTCAGTATACCGCTGGTACGATTCCCGTCAATTGCAAATACATCGGCAAAGGCGTCTGATGAAATTCCCGATATTGGCTTATCATAATATATTGACGAGGGCTCAAATAGAGTCGGTGCGCAATAAAAAGTATGTTCTTGAAGATCTCCAGTTTGAGCGACAAATGAAATATCTTCGAGATAATGGATACTCCTGCATAGATTTTTCGGATATAAAGAAATGTCTTGATTCTTCTGATAGGCTGCCGGCTAAACCGGTACTCATAACTTTTGATGATGGGTGTCAGGATAATTATGAGATAGCATTCCCTATTTTAACAAAATACAATTTAAAGGCTACTTTTTTCATAGTTACCGGTGATGTCGGTCAAAAAGGCAGTTTGAATTGGGATCAAATCATGGAAATGTCTGCTGCCGGCATGGAAATTCAATCGCATACGCATTCTCACCCCAACTTGAGCACATTGAGTGATTCTGAAATAAAAAAAGAATTGACATTGTCCAAAAGGATTCTTGAAATGAAGACTGATAGAATAGTTGACATATTGGCCCTTCCCTATGGGCGCGGGGACAACAAGACAGTAAGGGATATTGCACTGGCTTCGGGGTATCTATTTGCCTGCAATTCTACGTGGGGGGACAATAACAATATAAATCAAAATACTTTTTACCTTGATAGATTTGACGTTAATTTTACTTGCACTATCGAACAGTTTAGATCATTTATCGATCTTGAAAAGATTAATCTGCTTATATACAGACTAAAGAAATTGCCAATACGCTTGACGCAGCAATTACTGGGTGTTAAAAAATATGCCTTTATAAGGAGAGTGTTTTTAGGAAGCTGATTAATAAATTGTGCTGGTTAAGTGCAGTTATATTAAATTTAGATTGAGGTGATTTATGAAAATAGGTATTGTCGGCTGTGGTCTGAACTCTGATTATCATATAAATTTCGCGAGAACTTATCCGGGCGCGGAAATAATCGGAATCGCGGATAAAGACAAAGGGAAAGCTCAAGAGTGTTCCTTAAAGCACAATATCACGGGCATTTTCTCAAGTGTCAAGGATTTGATCGAAAACGGAAAGCCAGATGTTGTCCACATAGTAACCCCGCCAAGAACACATTATGCTCTTGCCAAAGAGGCAATTGAATTAAACTGCCATGTCCTAGTTGAGAAACCCTTGGCACTCAATTTAAAGGAGGCCCGGGAATTATATGATCTGGCAGATCAGTACCATGTTAAGCTGTGCACTATGCACAACCATTTCTTCGACCCGTGCATGGCCGGCGTCCATGAGAGAGTGACAAGCGGGCAGGCCGGGAGGATCATTAACGTTGAGAGCTATTATGGTCTCAATACGCAGATTTCGGCTTTCAGAGACTATCCAGTGCCGAATGCTCTGCCCTGGCTGTATACAATGCCGGGCGGCGTCTACCACGATTTTATGGCCCATCCTCTCTATGTGATGCTCGATTATACGGGGAAGCCTATTGATATCAAGGTGAAGTACAAGACCTTTGGTACCTTACCTCACGATATTCCCGACGAGCTTAGGATAATGATAAACGGCGAAAAAGCCTTCGGGACTCTGACGTTTTCTTTTGCGGCAAAGCCGCATCTCCATTTTTTGAGGATTTACGGTACCAAAATGATGGCAGAAGTGGACTTTAATACGATGTCCAATGTCCTACATCCGGTGAGCTCACTTCCCAAGGCTGCTCAGAAAGCAACTTACAACCTCTCTGAAAGCTGGCAGCTTTTTAAATCTACTACCGCAAACGTTATAGATTTCATCCGGGGAAAACTAAAACCCTACCAGGGGATGAAAATCTTGATTCACCGGTTCTACGACTTCATCCAGGGGAAGGGAGAAATTCCCGTAACGCGGGAACAGGCCCTCCTTGTCCTGGAGAGCATGGATGCCATCTGGAAGCAAATACCGCCGAAGCCGTTAATCTTCGACCCTATAATTCCATCGGCGACAAATACCGTCCCCCTCAAAGGGAGAATCTTAGTAACTGGGGCAACGGGGTTTATGGGTAAACGGCTCCTCCCACGACTCGTTGCCGAAGGCTATTCTGTGAGGATTCTTGCGAGGAAATTGTCAAGAATCGAAAACTTAAAACCCCTCGGAGCCGAAATCTTCTTCGGTGACGTGGCAGACATGGAATCCCTAACTGCGGCGTTTAAGGATATCGATGTCGTTCTGCATGCGGCTGCCGATACAGTGGGCAATGAGAAAGCAGGAGAATTGAGCACCATCCAAGGAACGAGAAACGTTATTGAGCTTTGCCGGCAGTTCAAGGTGAAGAAACTTGTCTATATCAGCTCATGTAGTGTTTACGGTATCGCCGATTATAAGAAAGGTGCCGTCGTCACCGAAGAATCCTCCCTGGAACGGTTCCCCGAGCGAAGGGGATATTACTCTTTAGCTAAACTCAAAGCAGAACAAATTATCACGCAGGCCATTGCGAATGAGCGTTTTCCCATTGTCTGTCTCAGGCCCGGGACGTATTTCGGACCTGGCAGCGATATCTTTACTCCTATGATGGGATTTGCTGCAGGCCATAAACTGTTCTTTATTATTGGTAGGGGAGATTTCATTTTACCGCTTGTTAGTATCGATAATCTGGTGGATGCTATCATCTCCGCATTGCAAAAAAATGAGAGCAACGGGAAGATTTATAATGTCACAGACGACGATTCGCCGACCAAAAAGCAATATGTTGAATCATTCCTTAAAAAACTCTATCCCAAAGCAAAATATATCTATATCCCCTATTCAATTTTTTATGGGATAGTCTATTTACAGGAGGCTATGATCGGACTGTTGAAGAGACGTCCCTTCCTGACACGATATCGCATTGAGTCCTCGCAGAAGGAAATATCCTATAGTTCAGCAAAGATCCGTGCGGAGTTGGGATGGACACCTCCAGATACTCTGCAAGACACATATAAAAAAGTTATCCAATATGAACAAACTCGTGATGCTGTGCAGTGAAGGTTAGCGACGGGTGAGCACATGCTCTCATATTGGGGAAATTATCGATTTCCAGTTAGAGATCTCCCCTTGGCCACTGCCTATTAACGAAGAAAAAAATGCTTCTTGTTTTTTCCACTTGGACCCGTCCACACCTTTTTCAAAAAACCCGATGGTGATGGGCTCTAATAAGGAAGAAGCAGCGAAGTGAAATTACTGCTCGTTACCGCACAGAACCAATGTGCTTCTCGATGCCTAAAGCAGGAAAAATAAGATATCAAAGTTCAGCTTCTCTACTCGCCGCATTCTTCCGGAACAAAAGTCGTTACAGATTAATCTAAAATGAACGGTCACAATAAAGCAGGCTCAATTAATTGGCTTAATCTGTTGCCTTCTCTGACCGGCAAAAGCGTCTTGAAGTTTGGGACAGATAAAGTTGAAAATATTAGTGTTTTCCTGAGATATAATTGCAAGTCTATTTGCTGTGTCGGCCCCAATCGCCCAGAATTGTCATATTCCCAAAAAATCACATATTGCCATGATTTTTTTTCCTTAAATCAGAGAAGCTTTGATGTCTGTATTATTGATGAAATGAGTTTTATTGAGAATGTTGCTTCTTCGCAAGAATTAAAGAAATATTTCACTGCCATTAATCAGGTATTAACTGATAACGGCATCCTGCTAATTGGATTATCCAATGGCTACAGATGTATAAAGTTTAAATTGACAATGGCGAAATTGCTATATGCGGCCGGCTTGAAAAAAGTAGATTCTTTTTTCTGCCATCCTTCTTTTGAAAAGTCATCAATTATTTATCCATATTCTCAAGATAGAAAATATACTTTGAAATTAATTTCAGAAATCAACTTAGATGGAACGATTCGTGAACTTTTAAAAAGTCACATTAAACGTTTATTTTTAAAAATATCCCCGTATCTCAATAATTTCTGTGGAATCTGCCTAATTGCAAGGAAATCTTCTACAGCGCATGATAATGATATTGTACATCTCTTAGTTACGCACAATAATGATGATAGTTTAGATATTAATCAATTGTATCCTGTCTGGTATTTAAGCCATTCCAAACAGCTCGGGATGATACATTATGGCCATGGCAATCACAAAGAAGTGTTAGCCGTCTACAAGCAGTCATTCGTTGGAAATGAAAGATCCGATAGGACAACACAGGAATATAAAAACATAACTTTATTATCTGAGTATAATGCGGAATTTGATAAAAATAATATTTTATTGCCTCGTCCCATATATTTTAAAGCTGACGACATTAAAATATGCTCAATAGAATCTGCTGTTACTGGATGCTCCATGGAAACACTCAAGATCGGCTATAATCGTGGCCGATTAATTGCTAAATTAATGAGCAAGTTGGACCAGCTTGTCTCAATTCAAATCTTTCTGCAGAGCCATCTGTCAAAAACAATCAAGGATAAAGTGCCACAAGTTTCTGCAATGTATTTCGAAAATACTTCGGATATACCAAGCGATCAATTTCGCATCGATTCGTACAAGAGTTATGTCCAGCATGGAGATTTCACTGATATGAATATGATCTACAATGCAATGCATGATAAGTGGGGCCTGATAGACTGGGAAGGGCTGGCGAGTGGATATCCACATTTTTTTGACTTGTTTTATCTTTTTACATCACTGGAGTATAGGACAACGGATAAGATGAATAAATCGCTCTTGGATCACTATTTTCATTCTTTCACGGAAACATTTTTTCAAGTGCATTATTTAAGCAACTACATAGGAAATATCGTCCCAATATATTGTGGTAAATTCGCTTTAAATCAGAAACAATTATTTGATTGGTTTATGGATTTTTTGTCGTTTAATTATAATAAGTACAGGATGTTTTATAAGGATTTGAAATTATCCGCAGCTTATGCTGAGCTGTACAAAGAGATGATTCATTATTCTATTAAAAATAAAGACAATTTTTTGCCGAGTTGACAGATATTGAGTGCGGAATCTTCTGAATACTTTTTGGCTTGACACGTCATGAGAATTGAAATAGACTATAGGCGTCTTGCATTCTTTCGTGTCCCTACTTACTAAACAACTTACTTGTAATTTTATGATTACATTCAGAAAAGGAGATTTAAGATGAAAATGCTCGTAACTATTTTAGCTCTTGCTATCACCCTGATGGGGATGTCCACCCTGGCTTCAGCCCTTGATAACACCGCCGATCTTTCGCTGGCCGTCGGAGAGCAATACAATGACAACCTTTTTTTGACGCACTCTAACAGGGAACACGATTATATTACCCAAATATCGCCCGCATTAGCTCTCACCTCAAAAACCCAGACCATCAACATCGCGGTCAGTTATTTGCCAACTTTTAACATCTATAGCCAGCACAGTGATATTGACTATATCTCACACGCGGCCACCTTAAGGAGCCTCTTCACCCTTTCGGAAAGATTTAACCTTCAAATTACTGATACCTTCGTGCAATCCAAGAACCCTCAGACCATAAATCAAGTTGCGGCATTAGCCCCCCCTACCCTTACTGCCCCCGTGATTACCGGCCCCATAGTCAGGGGACTAGACAGGATTACGACGAATACCCTGACTGGCGACCTCTCATACAAAATTTCCCCGAAAGTGACTCTCGACGTCATGGCGGATTACACGCTCGTAGATGATGCACAAGCACCCTCGGGTGATGGAAACACCTATACTGGCGGTCTGGGTGCCAGTTACCTCCTTACTGACAGGACCACGCTTCGGGCCAATGCTAAAGATACCATCTATAGATACAGGACTGGCAGTGACGGAGCAAATCAGACTTACACTCTTGGAGTGAACCATCGGTTCACCCCGACACTTACTGCAGATGTTTACGGAGGACTGGTTGTCACCAGGATTTACCAGCCTGGCAATACCGAGTACGGCGGAGCTGGCGGAGTTTTGCTTAATAAGGTATTCGAATGGGGGACTACGAGCATCTCATACAGAAGGGACGTTATTTCAAGTTACCAAAGCAACGCACCGATGACGGGGGATGTCGTCCGCCTGAGCTATTCTCTCCCAGTAATGAGCACTCTGACCGGTTCTCTTAACGGTTGGTACGGCCGTTATAAGTCTATAACCGGGGTACCGAGCAGCTCAGTGCAAACCAACAGGGAAGATTACGGAGGCTCTGCGGAGGCAATATATCAGCTCTTGCCATGGGCGAATTTGAATCTGTCGTATTCTTATATAATGTCAAACGATAAGTTGCTATCGGACGGAGGTTATGTCAATAATATAATCATGCTGACCTTCAAAGTTGCCAAGCAGGTCAAATTTTAACTTAAATAGTCGACAAGCCGGTTGGAGCTTTCCGAACTGAGGCATCAAGGCATGTGCTATTTGTACGGTCGGTAATGCGCCCAGGGCATGTCCGCGGATGCAAGGGGCCTTGCCGCTCCGGACTAACGCAGTAAGTTCTCTCGCCAGCGGGAAGCCCTCCCATCGTGCCTCTGTTAATTCACGCTGCAGGACTGTATGTCTTTTTATTATTTTGGAAATACTTTGTTATCTTTTTAACGCTCCTTTCGCAAATACGACCATCAGCTTTTGCGATCATTTGAAGTTATGCCTGAATTCAGCAACTGACGCGACTACTTAAGCAAGCCTGAAGCATATAGTGTCGCAAATGGCGGAAGACAATTAATCTTTGACATTGTTGTGCCTATGTAATGGCCTTTTTGTATGGCTTATCTTATTACCAAAACATTCAATGGCGGTATCTAGTATTTCATCCTGGAGGATACCCGTGGTGTCACCAAATCTTACCACTTCGTAAAGATGGCCCCACCTTTCACTGAACTTGCAGGTGCATGCGCTGACCGTTTATCATGTCAATATTCATGGTGTGCAGATAGCAGAACCACGCTTTTCCCCACCAAAACAATCCAGTAGCGTAATATTTGAAATATAAACAGACCTATTGGAGCAGGCCGGGGAAGTATTCGAAAAAAGACAAGAAACCAGAAAAGGGACCGGGCATTAAGGAACTTCAGCCAAGATCCGTCAGTTGGCAAGGGAGAACGATTTAATATACTTGGGAGGAATGCATGGAATTGCTTACAAAAATCCAGAAGCGCAGCGCGCAAATCGGCATCATAGGTCTGGGGTACGTCGGGTTGCCCCTCGTATTTGAATTTTGTCGCGCTGGATTCAAGGTCACCGGATTCGACATTGATCCCAAAAAAATCGAAAAAATCGAGCGTGGTGAAAGTTACATCAAGCACTTGCCTTCATCGCTCTTTGCCGAGGCTGCCCCGCAGTTTACGGCAACAAACGATTTCAAACAGCTTGCCTCTATGGATTGCATTATCATCTGCGTGCCAACGCCACTCAATGCATATCGGGAGCCTGATCTGTCTTACGTCTTCGAGACGACCAAGGCAATCGCTGCTCATCTGAAAAAGGGACAACTCATTGTCCTGGAATCGACAACCTATCCCGGCACCACGGACCAGGACATGAGGAAGATTCTCGAAAGGACCGGCTATCGTGCCGGAGAAGATTTTCATCTTGCATTTTCGCCTGAGCGTGAAGACCCTAATAATCCACAGTTTTCTACCCGAACAATACCTAAAGTGGTGGGCGGATATACTGAGCGCTGCCTGGCGGCAGCCAAGGCGATGTATGACACAGTAGTTGAGCGCACCGTACCGGTTTCCTCAACCAAGGCAGCAGAGGCTACCAAGCTCCTGGAGAACATATACCGGGCCGTCAATATCGCTCTTATCAATGAGTTGAAGATGCTCTTCGACCGAATGGATATCGATATATGGGAAGTAATCGAGGCTGCAAAAACCAAGCCTTTCGGCTTCCAGGCCTTTTATCCTGGCCCCGGGTTGGGGGGCCACTGCATTCCCATCGATCCCTTTTATCTCACTTGGAAGGCGCGCGAGTACGACTGTTCGACAAAGTTTATCGAATTGGCGGGAGAGATCAACATCTCAATGCCCTATTATGTAGTCGAAAAGACGGTGGAGGCTCTCAATGAAGCAGGGAAAAGCATCAAAGGAGCGAAAGTCCTGATCTTAGGGCTCTCTTACAAACGAGATATTGACGATATTCGAGAATCTCCATCTCTCAAAATCATCGCACTCTTGCAGAACCGCAAGGCAATAGTGGATTATAATGACCCCTACATCCTTGCAACCCACAAGATGAGAAAATACGATCTCGGCATGAAATCTGTCCAGTTAACCCCGGAGAACCTCAGGAGCTATGACTGCATAGTTATTGTGACGGATCATTCTGCTTACGATCCTAATTTCATAGTTGAGCACGCGCAATTGGTTGTAGACACACGCAACGTCATTAAGAGACACATGGACAAGGAAGGAAAAGTGATCCGGGCATGAAAAAGCGATCATTAGGAGGCAGAAATCAATTGCAGCCTGCGTGGCTCCTTTCTCTAGTTTCGGTCAGGCAGCATTCAGGCCTTCGCCTTATGATCGATGCTGTCAAGTCTTTTCTGTAAAATTTCTCAAAGGTACTATCTTCAGGAGGTTGCACAGTCCCTACATTATCCCGCAGCGGGCTAAATCCCTGAACTGCGGAAAGCAGCGATAGAGAGTGAGCCTCTTTGTCATGCTGCGGATCGATTACGCCCAATTAAGGCACCAAAGCTGAGGATCAGAGAGCCTGTAATCCCAGCGGCTAATCATCCATGGAAACAGTCTTATAAGAAAAAAGTCATGCAATGGCAGCAGAAAAAAATGGTATCCTGGGTACTGTTATAACCAGGACATTTCTAAATTGGCTTGACATCGCCGAATAAAATGCTTGCCCCGCCTTCCATACTAATTGCATTCTTATTCTGAAATTTCCACCACCATTCTTTATCATTCAGGAATTCGTGCTGTTCTTCTGTCAGGGCTGCTTTTGGGTCCTCTCTTAATAGTCGCGCTTTAAATAGCGCGTCACTCCCTCCGCTATCGTCCTCTGTAACATCATTCCCACTATCTTAGTCAACACCGCAATGGACGTCACGCCGACCATTGCATCCACTTCCGACTCGATGTCTTTTTTTTGCTTTTTTTGTTAAACTCTTCCTCATGGGGATAATCCTCCTTAATCTCTTTATGGGATCTTTTCCCCTTGAGGATAATACCTTTTTTCTCTTTTGCAGAATTGAACTTAAACTATCATAAGGGAGGGCTCACAGTAATATGAAAGTTCTCGTGACCGGTGGGGCAGGATATATTGGCAGCCATGTCGTCAAAATGCTTGGTGAGAAGGGGCATCAGGTACTTGTCTATGATAATCTTTCAACAGGCCATGCGTGGGCTGTGCTTTCTGGAGAGTTGATCGTCGGGGACCTAGCTGATAAAGCGTTGCTCGCAGAAACTATCAATGCCTTTTCGCCGGATGCGGTCATGCATTTCGCGGCACATATCCAGGTCGAAGAGTCTGTGAATAATCCTCTGAAATATTATCAAAATAATACCGCCAATACGATTACGCTGTTGGAGGTCCTCAAATCTGCCGGAGTGCAGAAGTTTATATTTTCATCAACTGCTGCAGTCTACGGAATCCCGGACGAGGTGCCGGTCAATGAGGGCGCTCCGTTGAACCCCATTAATCCCTACGGCATGTCAAAGACCGTTGTCGAACGGATCCTTCAGGATTTGTCATTTTCATCGGATTTTAGGTATATAGCACTCCGCTATTTTAATGTGGCGGGCGCTGACCCTGGCGGAAGAATAGGTCAGGCATATAAAGAATCAACACATCTGATCACACGCGCACTCAAGGCGGCAAAGGGCAATTTTTCAAAGCTTTCTATCTTTGGAACGGATTATCCCACCCCAGACGGGACCTGTATTCGTGATTACATTCACGTTAACGATCTCGCTGAGGTACACATCTCTGCCCTCGTCCATCTTATGGCACATGGACAAAGCCGGGTTTATAACTGTGGATATGGGCGTGGGTATTCAGTCCGTGAGGTCATTCAGTCCGCCAAAGCGGTTACAGGCATCGATTTCTCCGTCGAAGAGGCAGGCCGCAGACCAGGTGATCCTCCCAGTCTTGTTGCCGATAACACGAGAGTGGTGAATGAGCTCGGATGGAAGCCGAAACATGATGACATTGACTTTATTATACGCACTGCCTGGGAATGGGAACGTAAGCAATAATACAGTCCCCTCTTATCCCATAGAGTTATCACTAGGAGTACTGCATGACTCCTCTTACTGAAAATATTTGAAAATTCCCAAACCGATAATGATTTCAAACACGATGAATGCCAAAAGCGTCCGCCCCAGCACAAAAGGATCTTCTTCCGACTCAGTCATCGTGTCTCTTGATAGACGTTCCATGACAACAGACTCTTTTTTATGACTGGCTATTGCACAATTTGGTGTCTGTCCCAGCACAAAGGAGTTATCTTTTAAGCTAGCCATTGTAAACCTCCTCTTTTTCACTCTGCAGAGAGGGAAAATCATTATTTTCATTCCTAACTTTCTACACCATAAATATATGCTATTTCAATTAAGATTTAATGAAGATTTAATGAAGATTTCTTCATTATTCTTTGTGACTACAGAAAGGGACTCAACAAAATGCTCCCGATATCTTGCCTCGGTCTCTGCGATTCCCGGAGCAGGGGATAGAGGATTAACTTGTGCACAGCGTCCCAGAGAGTTATCATGCTTCTCAATCAACTGGCTGTGAGCACTGGGGAAGATCCACGAGAGAATGCTGTTGTATTTTCTACTTATTTTTTAAAATATGGCCAACGGAACCGGGTTAATTGAGAAGCTGGGACAAGGGACCCGATAAACTTCAAAAAAACGACTGTTTCAACTCAAAAAACAGAAGAAAGTGCCCCTGCCGTGCCTTTTAAAAGAATTTTCCCTTGAGATTTTTTAATCTGATCAAAGGCATAGAATCTCTCTGCTTCTACCGCATATTTCGTTTCTCAAGTAATAAGCAACCGCTAAACCGCCACGTTGTGATTGCTATCACGGAAGCCCTCGGTATTATCTTTTATACTCAAACTAGAGAAACAAATTCTATCTGTTCACCCGAAAAAGGCAAACCATCCGAAAGGATGGGACGCAAAGCCACGGGCCTTAATCCTTTCTGGAGAAGGCAGCCGGGTTGCCGGGAGGTGAGAGCACCTCCCATGGTCTTTAATCACCAGTGGAGTCATGGAGGTGCCTATGGTATTAGAACACATTTTGGGGCAAAGACTAAGCAAGGCATCATTGCGTATTTGGATGCCTGTGCTGGCTCCGCTGATTGTATTGATGATTACTTTTCCGATGTTTGTTGAAAATGCCTTTGCAGCAATAACCCTCAATTGGACTGCCCCGACCACTAACACTGATGGAACGACGCTGACAGACCTTT
>Ga0209048_10000383_pt1 | contig 47630 bp, 47 predicted proteins | sample FrelakmetCRP12CR_FD_187146 | JGI IMG/M metagenome (GOLD analysis project Ga0209048, IMG submission 187146) | Freshwater lake sediment microbial communities from the University of Notre Dame, USA, for methane emissions studies - CRP12 CR (SPAdes)... | ecosystem: Environmental > Aquatic >...
GAGCCGCGTCAGTCGGAAGCCCTAGTCTCATCCTGGTTTTTCTGATGATCGCATAGTTAAAATTCGCCGCTTCAAGAACTATTGATTTTGTATTTACGCTTATTTCCGCTTCCGCCCCGCCTTTGATACCAGCAATAGCCAGAGCTTTCTCTGAATCGGCTATAACTAAATCCTCGCTGGATAATATTTTTTCAGTTCCATCCAGGAGTTTTATTTTTTCTCCTTCTTTGGCTTGTCGCACCACAATGTTGCCATTTTTTACTTTGTCATAATCAAAGGCATGTAAAGGCTGTCCGAGCTCAAGCATCACATAATTTGTCGCATCCACAATATTATTGATTGAATTCATGCCTAATTTTTCGAGCATAACTTTTACCCACTCCGGCGATTCCCTGACTTCAATATTTTCCATAATCGCGCCGATATATCTGGAACAAAGTTTCTTGTCCTGAATTTTTACGCTCAGATTTTTTGCTTTGAGATTTGGCAGTTTTTTGAAATTATACTTCAATTCCCGCCCTTCCAGCGCACAAGTTTCCCGCGCCATGCCAATATACGAAAGCGCATCATGTCCGCGATCCGGCAAAACTTTGATTTCTAAAACGCTGTCTTCTTTTATTTTTTCAACACTTTCCACCTCAAACGCTTTCATAGTTAAAAGCTCCGCCAGTTGTTCCGGTGATTTTTTCGTGCCTGATAATTCTTTGAGCCAATTGTATGAGTATTTCATAATTAGAATTGTTTTATAAACCTCAAATCTCCGCTGTGGAATAATCTAATATCATCAATTTTATATTTCATCATCGCCAGCCTTTCCAACCCAAATCCCCAGGCAAAGCCCTGGTATTTGTTTCTGGGATATCCCGCGGCCACAAAGACATTTTGATTGACCATACCCGCGCCACCGAGTTCGATCCAACCGGCGTTTTTGCACCCAGAGCAGCCCTTTCCTCCACACATCGTGCAGGAAATATCAAATTCAAAACTTGGTTCCGTGAAGGGAAAATAGCTTGGTCGCAAACGCACCGTCACTTTTTCATGGAACAGTTTGGTAAAAAATTCTTCCGCTACAAATTTCAAATGTCCGACATTCATATCTTCTCCCGCCATCAAGGCTTCAAACTGATAAAAAGTATGCTCATGCGTAGAATCTGTTGCTTCCCTTCTGAAACACTTGCCTGGTGCAATGATGCGCAGAGGCGGTTTGTGCTTTTGCATATATCGAACCTGCACCGCAGATGTTTGCGTTCGCAACGCTACGCGTTCTTTTTTGCCAGTATTATCAATCCAAAACGTATCCTGCATATCGCGCGCACTGTGATTGGCTGGCATATTCAGCGCGTCGAAATTATAAAATTCGGTTTCCACCTCCGGACCATCCGCGATTGCAAAACCCATACCGGTGAAAATATCTTCGATTTCATTTTGGATCAAAGTAATCGGATGCAAATGTCCCTGCTCATTTTTTTTGCCGGGAATCGTGACATCAATCCTCTCCGCTTCCGCGTCAAAGCTTCCCGCCCTAATTTTTCTTTCCGCTTCCGCGAAGGCTTTGTCCATTTCAGTTTTGGCGACATTCGCCAGGGGGCCAATAGTTTTCTTCTCTTCAGCCGATAAATCCTTGAGCCCCTTTAAGACCTCATTTAGCTCGCTTTTACGGCCCAGATATTTCACGCGCAAAGACTCAAGTTCTTCGCTTGATTTTGCGTTTTTAACCGCTTGAAAAGCGGACGTTTTTATGTTCAAAATTTTCTGTTCCAGCATGCTTTAATACTACAACAAAGCCCGAATTTGGTCAAAAAAAAGAGGGCCGGCTTTGCCGAACCCAAAAAATTGATCCTTAAAAAAAGTACTGTGTCTATTTGTCCCGCCGAAATGATGCCTTGCCAGATTTTGCGATAAACCAAGCAAAGTCAATCCATGCTTTAATTTTTTTAATAAAGCTGGGATTTTCTCTTTTGTTCAAATGAAGGCTTCTGAAAATAACCACCAGAGTAAATGCCGCCGCCGAGACTATCAATGATTCAACAGCCGCTTCGAACGATTTATTAAATTTATCAGCTACCAATAAGAGACTTTCGTTCATCCCTCCCCCCCCCTTTTTTTGTTTTATTTGGGGTTAGTAGATATTTTATCACCACCATCTTCCTTTTCCATTTCATCTGCAAGAAAAGGATGCTTATAGCGAAAATACGTGACAGCCAAGTTTTTAAAAATAGTTTCGATGCGATACCGTACCCAAGCAAGAGTAATTGCAGGCGACATTTTTCCCTCCAGTTATAACGCGTTGTTTAAATGAAGAAAAAATCAGTCCAGAGTATCTTTTCCTCGAATGCTCTTCCTCCTCTCATCAGTGCTTCCTTCCAGATAATAATCTGATTGCCAATAGTTGTAATTTCATCGAGATTCCCCGTCATTTCAGCAGCCGACATCCTTCCGCGGGTTAGCTTATGAAACATTTTCCATTGTCTTTTTTCGGCGTTAACTCTTATTGCTTTTTTAACGACTAGAAATATGGTCGCCAAAAACATGGCCGAAATGCAAATTAATATTGCTTTGTCAAAGAACGACATGTAATCCCCTCCTTTCAAAAAACAGCCTCGTCGGGCTGATTTTTATGAGAAATTTATTTTTGAGAAACTTAGCTTCCCGATTTTGACAGTTTTACCGTCAAAATCTTTATCCAAAACCATTTTTGCATCGATTATTTTTTCGCCCTCAATTTCCACGCCGCCTTGTTCAATCTTCCGGCGCGCGTCGCTTTTGCTGGTTGCGTTTCCGGAAAGAACAACAAAATCCACCAAGCTGATGGTTTCAGTTTTGATTTTTATTTCCGGAATATCTTTTGGCGTTTCTCTTTTGGAAAAAGTATTGATAAAATATTCTTTCGCTTTTTTGGCTTTATCTTCGCCATGATTAATTTTCGTTATTTCAAGAGCTAGCCGCAATTTGGCATCACGCGGATTTTCTTTCGGATTAATTTCTTTCACCTCATCTATTGAAATATTCGTGCAAAGCTCAAAACCAGGTCCAATCAGACCATCCGACCAAGCCATAACCTGGCCAAACATATTTTCCGGAGTCTCATCCAGATTCACTACATTGCCCTCAGTCTTTCCCATCTTCTTCCCGCTTTCGTCAGCCAGCAGTTTCATGGTCAGCACAAATTTTTCTTTTCCTTTGACAGATTTCATCAAGTCACGCCCGCAAAGCATATTAAACGTTTGGTCATTGCCTCCGATTTCCAGATCAACATCCATGACTACGCTGTCATGCGCCTGAGCCAAGGGATACAAAAATTCATGGAGATAGATAGGTTTCTCTTCTTTGATTCTTTTATCAAACATATCCCGATTAAGCATTTGCTGAACAGTAAAATTCGAAGACAATTCTATTAAATCCTTGAAGGTAAGTTTGTCGCTCCATTCACTATTGTGTTTTATGATTGCAGGATTTTCTCCGTCGAATTTTAAATATCCGGATGCTTGTTTTTGATAATTTTTGCTATTTTCCAGCGCCTCTTCTCTGGTGAGCTTTTTTCTGGTCGCAGTTTTGTCAGTCGGATCTCCAATCATTCCAGTAAAGTCACCGATCAAAAAAATAATCTCGTGGCCTAATTTTTGGAATTGGCCCAGCTTATTAATTGAAATCGCGTTCCCAACATGCAGCGCTTTGGCTGTTGGGTCATAACCGCAGTAGAGTTTTATCTTTTTCCCCGACATTAAAACATCCTTCAGGGCTTGTTTTGAGGGATAAATCTTTTCCACGCCCCGCGTCAAAATTTCTTCAATTTTTTGTTCCAGTTCTTTTCCCATGCCTAAATCGTACCACCAACAAAGCCTTTTTGCAAACGCTTGACAAAAGCACGTTTTGGGTGTATAATGGACGGTTGAGAATAAAAATCCAGCATTTTAAAAAAGGAGGGCTGAATGCCGAGAAAAAATAATAAAGAACTGATAGCAGAAATGGCGGCAGAAATAAAGGAGCTAAAAAAAGCAAACAAAGCTCTGGAAAAACTTGCCCTCATCGATCCATTAACGGAAGTATTCAATAGCAGAGCTCTTGAAAGGGAGGGCCGGAGATTTTCTGCTGAAGCTTTACGCAGTGGAGGATATGTTTGCGTTCTCTACACAGACATCGATGATTTCGGGATGATCAATGATCTTTTTGGTCATGATATAGGTGACGCTGTGTTAAGAGAATTTGCAAGAATTCTTTCCTCATATTTCCACAGAAATATTGATATCGTGTCTCGTAAGTCTGGTGGCAGTGATGAATTTATCTGCATCTGGGTTGCAAAAAATCTTAAGCTGACAAGAAAGTTTGTTGAAAAAGTACGAAAAAGACTTTCTTCAATCCCGCTTGAGAAAAAAAGTAAGCTTACTTTTTCATCAAGTGTCGGATTCAGCCTTGGAAAACCCGCAGAGATATCAATCGAGGATCTAATCAAAAAGGCCGATGCGGATATGTACTCGCAAAAAGCTAAAAGGAAGGGCAAAGAGAAGTAAAAAGGGTTGGTTAGGAGTATAACCAATCCTTTTATAATTTCCAAAATATTTTTACAGCCCCAATCTTTTCTTTGCTTCTTCCATCTGTTCATCATTGAGCATCCCGGTTTTTCGCATGATATTCATCGCGGATAAAAGTTTATCTTTATTTTCCGGTTTGGTCATATCCTGCATCATTTTGTCTCTTTCCTGCGGGCTCATTTTCATCGCTTTTTTCATCGCCAAACTTTGCAGCATGCCCATCTTTTGATTATCATTATTATCTTGTTTCTTTTTGAAAATATTCCACATAATTTTATTCTACTAATTATATCACGCACAAATTTTTAATTTCCAATTTTTAATTTTTAAATGTTTTAAACATTAAAAATTAAGAATTTACCTTCTATCAAGCTGAAACTTGTATATCGTCACCAAAAGCGCTGAAGCGACGAAGATCGAAGAATAGGTTCCAAAAGTCACACCGATCAGCAGCGCCAGCGCGAAACCCTTGATCGACGCCCCGCCGAAAATATAAATCGCCAAAAGAGTCATCAACACTGTGAGCGAAGTGTTGATCGAGCGCACCAATGTTTCGTTCAAACTGCGATTCACAATTTCCGGAAATTTTTCTTTGGAAGAACTGCGCAGTAAATTCTCGCGCGTCCGGTCATAAACCACGATCGTATCATGCACTGAAAAACCAAGAATGGTCAGCAAGGCGGCAATAAAAGGCACACCCACCTCCATGTCCGCAAAATGGCCCAGAAGTGAAAAAATGCCGACCGTGATCAAAACATCGTGGATCAAGGCAATCACCGCTCCGGCGCCGTACTTCCACGATTCTACCGGCCGGGAAACTTTGCGGAAAGCCCAGGCAATATAGGCCATAATCCCAACCACAGCCCAAAGCAACGCCCAGAGAGACTTGCTTTTGAGTTCTGAGGAAACGGAAGAGTCGCGAAAATCCACGCTTAGCTGGGTTGAGTTTGGGTATTTTTCACTGATCGCTTTCCAAACATCCTGATTGACGCTGTCGACATCAGAAGCATAGCTCACAATCGCCGAATCAGAATCAGTCGTCTGAACCGTGAGACTTTTCAAATTCAAACTGGACAAAGTATCCTGAATTTCCTGGTTACTGGGAACACTTTGCGCAAATTTTATATCCATTTTCGTGCCACCCGTAAAATCAATGCCGAATTTTAAACCCCACACAAAAAGACTAATTATACTTAACACGGTCAGCGTTATGGAAAAAATATAAGTATATTTGGTTTTAGAAATTATATTATACATCAACTTTAATTTCTAATTTTTAATTTCGAATTTCGATTGAAATCTTAATTAATAAATTTTCTAATTTTTTAAACATTCTAAATTCAAACTTGATTCAAAATTTAAAATTCTTAATTCAAAATTTAATCCTTATCTTTTATTTTTACTCCAATCAGCCATAGCTTGTCATGTATCCATTCACCCAACATAAATTTCAAAAGATTACGGGAAATGACGACCGCCGTAAACATTGAAAGCAAAACTCCGATGACGAGCGTTACAGCAAAGCCCTTCACAAAACCGGTTCCCAGTTCGATCAAGATGACCGCCGTGATGATTGAGGAAACATTGCCGTCACGGATCGAAGTCCAAGCGCGCTTGAAACCCTCGTCGATCGCACCCAGAATATTCCGGCCACGGCGCACTTCTTCCTTGGTTCTTTCAAAAATCAAAATATTCGCATCCACCGCCATACCGATCGACAGGATAAAACCAGCAATGCCCGGAAGTGTCAAGGTAATTTGCCAAGGAGAGAAAGCCGATAATTTGAATATGGAAATCATCATGCCGGCGTAAATCAAGAGAGCTATTGAAGCGATTAACCCGAGAAACCGATAATAAGTCAGCATAAATATAATGACCAGCACCAGTCCGATAATACCGGCCATTAAACTTTTTTGCAAAGAAATTCCGCCCAAAGACGCATCTACTGATTCCTGGCTGATCAAGTTGATTGGCACCGGCAAAGCACCAGCATTAAGTCTTGTAGCTAATTTATTCGCCTCATCGATTGAAAAACTGCCGGTAATCACAGCCGAGCCATTCGTAATCTCCGTGTTTACCACTGGCGTCGTCAATGGCACTCCGTCCAAATAAATCGCGATGGTTTTCCCGATATTTTCTTTTGTCAGATCGGCAAAAAGCTTGGCTCCCTCATCGTCAAATTTCAAAGCGATTTGCGGTTCGGAAACACCTTGATTAGTAAACTCAACACCGGCGCTCTGTAAATTTTTTCCAGTGAGCCCGGTTGAAACATAATTCGGTCCCTTGGGAGCCGGATTGGCTCTTTTTGCAATCAAAATATGCGCGCTGTGTATTTCCAAATTATCGCCCTCTCCTCTTTGCTCGATTTTTTTAATAATATGCCAGCCAAATTGCGACTCGACCAATTGCGGCCACACCGCGCCATCCTTGAAACTCGGATCAAACAAGACTGTATCGAATTCTGGAACAAACGCACCTTTTTTAACAAAACCTAAATCACCGCCTTTGTCTTTGCTACCCGGATCTTCGCTATTATCCTTAGCTAGCTGGGCAAAATCTTCTCCGGCTAAGGCTTTTTTCAAAATATCGGCGGCTTTTTGTTTTTGTTGCGCGTTAAGCTTGTCCAGCATATCCTGAGGAATTTGCTGCGATTGATCCGGCGCGCCCTCTTTTTTAAATTCCAAAAAGGGCGTTTCCTTGATCAAGTTTTTAGCTTGATTGATATCTTTGATGCCGGCCAATTCCACAACCAGCCGCCGGTCAGATCCGGATTTTGTGGTATAAATTGTCGGTTCAGCCACGCCAAACGCATTTACGCGCCGCTCAATCACATCCTGCAAAGATTGCATGGCTGAATCAACTTTTGAGCCATTAATTTGGCTTGTATCCGCCTTATATTCCAGATGAATGCCGCCCTGCAAATCTAGACCCAGGTTTATTTTCAACTTATTCAGGGCATTATAAACTGGCGATATTTTAGAAACCGCCTTGGGATAAGAAATCAGCCCTACCACTAGAGCCAAAACAAGTATTAAAATGAATTTAGTTAACTGTTTGCGTTGCACTGTCATAACTATTCTAGCTTACAACAAAACATCCGGAATGACAATACGGACTATTTTTATCTTTTAATTATACCTTTTTCAACTTCCGACCAGCGGGATTCCAGACTTTCCTTCACTTGGGATAAATCCTCATCATCGCTAAAAAAACCATAGATGCGTTTTTCTTCCACAATTTCGTCAATCAGATCGCGATACTGGACGATAGTGGAAACGCCTTCGCGAATTGCCGCTTCTTTTACTTCCCCAAACAGATCGGAATCAGAATATTCTCCCCCTTGATACGCAAGTACCATAAAATTATTTTAAGAAAATAATTACTCGAATTTACTACAATCAGGTTCTGAAAAAATTCATAATGCCTCAAGGTGGCTATTTGCTTTTTTCAAAACATTTTTAGAATTACCATAAGTAATCCTGGACAACGCGTCCGCGTAGCCCAGCCATTCAAAACCAATATGTTCAAATGATATCGTTATATTTTTTGTTTTGGTTTCAGCTAAATAATACGCTACTTTTTTAGCTACATTCGCAAATTTGCCCGTTTCTTTACGTTCTTTCTTTTCTTCAGCGCCCGCTCGATAAAAATATCTTACTTGCGCTTTAAAATCCGGCAAAATTTCGAGATCCGTAAGCCCAGCTTCTTCTGAAACTTCCCGCATCAAAGTCTCTTGTTCTGTTTCCCCGCTTTCCATGTGTCCCTTGGGAAAATCCCAATGTCCGCTGCGATAGTGTAAAAGCAGATACATAATTGTATTCCCTTGCTGTCTGAATACCACCGCCCCGACAGATTTTTCAAATGAAATCATAAATTTTTTTATTGTCGAACGAAGCGAGAGAAATGAAAATTAATTTTTATTTCCGAGCGAGTGCTGACAACTTTATTTCCCACAACACTTCTTATACTTCTTCTAGTATAACAAATGCCACAGGGGTTTTGAAGCTGGGAATAAACCCAGTGCGATGCTTTCCCGACTGCTCGTCTGCGAGGATGCGCGATATTCATCCGGTATCTGTTTATCGTGCTTTAATCCTCGTAGACGAGTAGGCGAATTTATTTTTCAATGTTCCTACGGATATTTTACCTCCTTGTCAGTTTCTTGTCAACTTCTTGGAAGTGGATAACTTTTCGTGATCCCTCACCGCTTCCCATACCCAAGTATGGCTTCGCTTGAAGCCATACAATTCTTTGAGCATTTTTGCAGCGGTGCGCGTATCAAAACCTTGCTCATACAGGCGCACCGCTTTTTCCTTCATCTCGTTTATTTGCTTTTGTTTGAATTTCGATAGAGGCATATGATTGTTGTTATTAGCTGAATCCATCATACCACTCTGTCAACTTTTGTCAACTTGCCGCGTAGAAAGGCACTCTGTTGTCATTCCGGACAAAGGCCTCCATTCCTTTGAGCGCATCGCTGAATCCGCGGTTGCATTCCGGCTCCGGGAATCTGTCGACCTTGTTGTTGTTTAGGAACAGTCTCGCCCGTTGCTCGAGTTCCTTGCCACGCATCATCGTGTATATGGTCGTGCTTTGCACCGAGGAATGTCCGAGGATGTTCATTACGTCCGAAGTCGAACCACCGCTCGCTATGATGTGATGGCCGCGATGATGCCTGAAGCTGTGAGCATTCATGTACGGCATTTTGGCTCTGTTGCAATATCGTCTCAGCATTTCGCCCAGCCCTTTGATGCTGAATCTTTGTCCGTATTTCGAACTTGTGGCCGATACGAAGAGCGCCTCGGAGTCCGCGAATTTTACCGCTCTCTCAAGATGCTTTCTTTTTTTGAGCCAGCTTATGATATAATCGTTCGTACTTTCGGTCCAGAATATTTCCCTGAACGGTCGGCGCGTTTTCGCTTTCTCCGTTTTTATGACCGCTCTCATTTCTTTCAGATCCAGATCTTCGACATTGAGCGAACATATTTCTCCGTTCCGCGCTCCGGTGTCCCACAGCAGACCGATGATCGCCAAATTCCTGATATGGCGCGGGTCGTTCGATTCTTTCGGAATGATCGAGATAAGCTGATCGAATTGTTCGTCGTTCGCCACGCGCGGAAGTTTCATTTCCTTGTCCGGAATGGGAATCAATTCCTCGTCGATCACTTTGTATCCCTGCAGTCTGTAGAACTCGAAGAATTTGCGGAGCGCCATGCATTTCCCGACAAAGCTGTTTCTGTCCCATCCGAGATCGGCCATCCCGTTGAGATATTCCATCACATCGTTCAGAGCGATATTCTCGATTTCCGGATTGCGAAGGAATAAGCAGAAGTTTCTCAGTTCGCGATCGTAACCGCGCACCGTTTGTTTTTTTACTTTGAATTGTCTCCAATTTGAAAATTGGATGATTGCTTCTTTTGTTAGCATATGACACGAAAACTCGTCGTGATGCGATTTCCGGCGGATCATTCTGCGAAGCGTATAAAAAATCAAGATGCTGAAATATCCGATCGATATATTCTTTTCGGCTGTCTTGATTTTCATACGTCTTTTTTTGAATTTCAAACCCACCATATCGCATCCTCGACTTGCGCCGTCGACTCTCTGTTTCGAGAAGCGACGGGACGAGTATTTTTTTATATTAATGTGTTTGACGAAAGACTTTTCGACAGTGTCTTCCGCTATGCCAAGCGAAACATTACCCCCTCGCGCCAAAGAAGTCAAACGCGTTCGGCACAGTCTAATAATTTTATAAAAAGTGTTATGCATTTTTAGTAAAAATTGTCGAAAGCAGGCTCAAAGGTGCCGAAAGAAAATGCCCCGACGAATATTCGACAGAAAAATAATCATTAATGTTGAAAAAAGATTTTTTAGTTGTCCACAGGTGAAAACGCAGAAAAACCCGATTTCAAACCGGGCTTTTCTGCGATTATTTGCGCCTTATTTTCCGGCAAACGGCTGCGCGGAATCTCCTTTATTGGAAAAATAAAATGAGAACGCCATGCCGGCCAAAAGCAAAAACTGATCGCCTGAAATCTTGCCGGCGAAAAGAGCGCCGACCGTCGCCAAGGCCATCAAGACGAATACGATTTTGCTTGCGGATTTCAAAACTTCCATATTTATTTTAATGTTTGTTTGATTAAATCCAACCCTTCTTCGATTTTTTTTATTCCCTCTTCGACCCGAGAAGGATTCTCTTGCTGTTGGTTGGCGAGAGCTACGAGTTCGTCCAGAATTTTCTTATCGTGAGCCGGGCAATCAGGCTTTTTCGAATATATCTGATAATGCCCGACAATATGATCCCGATCTATCGGAATCTGCCAGTGCTGGCAAATTTCCCGAATCAATGAAGAACTTGCCTGCTTCATGGCGTCCGTCCAAGTGTCGTTCGGTTCGCCCTCATGTTCGATTCCGATCGTGTACAAATTCGGATTGACATTCGGTTTCACAAGTTTCGCACTGGGCGCATCCACTCTTCCGGCATGCCAAGCGGCGTCTTCTTCTTTCACGTATTGGTGGATTTCCCCGCTCTTTCCTATCCCGTAATGGGCGCTTACCTGGGAAGCGGGATTGGCAAACCACGAATCCGTGCCGGACAGCGTTCCGCCCATAATGTGAATTACGACAATTTCCGGCTTATACCCTTTTCGTCCCGCCCAGAAATTCGGGGATCCTTTCCAAACTTTTTGAATAGTGTTCATTTTTTTTATTTTTACTTGTTAATGATGACCAGCAGATTGATAAGAGCGGCAATGAGACCGCCGATCGAGGCGGTTGCGACAATCCAGAAAAATTTTTTCAGCCATTCGACATCCGTTCCCACTTGAGTCAGTTTCGTGCCGATGTGAAACAGGTGGTTGTTTTTAATTTCGGTGATATTTTTTTCGAGACTGTCGAGACGTTTATCCTGCATTTGATTTTGGTAATTTTGTTTTTCCATAAAAGTTGTCATTTGGATTGCCTCATCTGTCTCAAATCAGACTGCTGCAATCCCTGATTGGGAAACATCTGTCCCATCGTCGAGGATGTTTTGTTTGTTCCCGAGACGTTTTTGGGAACGGGCGCCGAGGAAAGCTTGTCATATATCGATTTCTGCATTCTGGCTATATCTTGCATTTGAAATGTCACTGACGATCGCAGTTTTTGCGCTTCCTGCGGATCGTCTTGGGCCAGATACGGCAGAATGTCCGGCAATATTTTTTCCGCTTTGGCGTTCCAATTGTCTATTATCCCCATTGCCGCCTGGACATTGTTGGCTTCCAGCGCCCGCTTGGCTTGCTCTCTGGCCGTGTTGTAACCCACCACAGTCTCGTCCTTAACGGCCCAAGCTTGATTGCGTTTTTCACCTCCTTCCGACCTGTAAAATCTTCCGGCGGTCGTTTCCAAAATTTTGGCCGGATCGATCACTTCGCGGCCGAATCCGCCCAGCAGACCATTGAGGCCGTAAGCCAATTTCATCGGCGAAACGCCGAGAGCTCTGCCGGCAACCACAGCCGCATACGGCGTTTTGTCGTCGTACTGTTCCGTCGGCGCCACTTGCTCAAGTCGTCGCGGCACTACTTGCTGATCCGTGAAAAATGATTTATTGGTGGCCAGTTCGGCCGGAGTGCGCAGAATCGGCGGCAACGCGCCGGACAAAAATTGCGAAGCCGACAATTCTCCGTCCCGCGTAAACGGAATCGGAGCCAATTGACTCATCCATTCAAGCGCCAATTTGGCGAAATTGTTCGGTTCGCCCTTGCGGACATAGTCGAGAGCGTATTCGAGCGGGTTGTAAAAAATTTGGCCGACGTCACCTTTCGGAATCAGAACCATTTTCGGTATGCGCTTGCCATCCGTATCTCTGTCTTCGCCGACAATGATCGGAAAATACGTGTCCTTGATCCAGCGCGGAACGTCTTCATATAAATCCGGATAATTCAGCGAGTTCCAAAAATAAGTCGTCACTCCCGGCGTGATGATCAAGGCACCGGCTTTTACGGAAGCTTTGACCGGACTTTCCTTGAAAATGCGCGCCGTATTCAAGAGAGCTTGCCACCGGGCGTTTACGAACGGCACCCACATGTTGATAATCCGCATCTCTTGTCCGGATTTGGCGAAATCGATTGTCGCATTGCGAGCCTCGTATGCCGCTTCCAATCCCGAAGCGCCCGCGTCGAGAGCTTTTTTGTATACTCCGAGACGCGGCGCCAATTCGGTGGCTTCGGCAAAATTACTTATCAAATTGAAAGGGTTGATAACCGCTTTCGTTCGCTTCCACCATGACGGTTCGAACAGTTGATTTTTTATTCCGCTGATTTCCTTCGTGCTTTGGATAAAACCGCCGAATCCTCCGCCGTTCTTGGCGAATTCGTCGATAAGTTTGGAATCCCAGCCGAAAGCTCCTTTCAGTCCCTCGGCAAATCCCTTGACCCAATCGGCCGGATTGAATCCGTATTTCGAAGACATTATGGCCATCTGGGCGTCGCGCACGGAATTGGAAATGGAAAACGGAATATACAGCGTCGTCGCGCCTTTTCTGAAAGCCGCGGATGTGAACTTTACGAAATTGCCGAGTATGCCGGCTTCGACTTCGTTCATCTGATGCATCGCCCAAGAAAGTTCTTCCGGCACGAGCCACTTGGTATTTTTTCCTTCGGTGAACACGCTGACCGATCCCCAGCCTTTCGGAACCCGTTCGCCTTTTTCGAACGGCTTGATAAATTCTTGCGCTTCCGGTAACACCTCTCTGATGTTTATCAGTTTTTGCGCGACCTCGTTGCGCTTTATGAGATTGACCGCGCTGGACAGCTTGTCGATTATCGAATCGAACGGATCCCGAATTATTTTTTCGGTTCCTTCCAATTCTTTTATTATTCCTTGCTTGCTTACGGAGAATATTTCGCCTCCATTCGGCAAGTGATCCAATGCCGCCGGACTGGGCAATTCGTCAATGATGTGAAACGGCATCCAGTGACTGTTTTTTTCTATGACTTTGCCGTAAACGTCTTTTGAGATTATTCCCGATTCCACGGCCGGCTTAAGAATGGCATCATCCGCCCATTTTTGAATCGCCTGTTCGGTTGTTGTGAATTTATCAAAGATCGCAGTACCGACTTTCGCTTTCAATTCTTCCATCGCTTGTTTGGCCGTATCGGCGGTCACGCCCGCCGGATTGAGAAAGCCGCGATCGGCTCGTTCAAGCGCTCGCTGAGATAAAACAAAACGGGTAAAATCAGCGCGTTCCTTATTCAAAGGTGCAAGAATTTTTTGCAGGTCGCCCAAAAAAGATTCGACTGTTCCCATACGGCCGGCATACATGCGCGCTCCTATATACGGGCTGGAATTGATATCGATCGGTTTTCCCGCCATGCCGCTCACCATTTCTTCGAAACGTTTGATGGGAGCGAAACGATCGCTGAACGCCTCGGTGAATTTCTTGGGAACTCCCTTTATCCATTCCAATAAATTTTTCGCCTCGCCGGTTTTTCCCGTCATGCTGTCGATAGTTTCCAGGGCGCTTCCTTTCGGAACATCGTTTGCATTCGCCAAGGAGGTTTCATCGGGTATTCGCGGAGCGGTCGTCGGTGGCAGAGCGATTTCATCCGCCCTTAAATCTTGCGGAGCTATTTTCTTGCCTTCTTTAATCACCGGAGTGCCTTTTTCATTGATTGCGTCCAAAGCTTGTTCCGCATTCGAAGTAAGATTGCGCGGGCCGGTAACCTGAAATTTTTCAGGATTCAGAATTTCCACTTCGTCTCCGTAATGAACGGCGTCGTAACCGCGATTTCTCAGCTCATCGCGCGCAAGCTTGGCTTCTTGGGCAGTCTTTGATTTGCCGGTAGTTTGCGCCCATTCTTCACTGGATACGCTCAAAGTTTTTATTTCCTGAGTCGGTTTGACATTCAGTATGCTTTTGCCATACATCGAAGCTTCCTGCACAGTAGGCGCCGCGTAAAAAGAATCGGGCGCTTCAGCGAAACCTTTTTTATTCAAGCTTGTATCTATGCCGTTCTTCAAAATGGAATCGGCGTTTTCCTCGGTCGTTCCGTGATACAGATCGTTTTCAATTTTTGCCGCTTCGTTTTCCTTGGCAACGTCAATAAATTCCGATTCTCTGTTTGTTATGTCGTTTTTTATCGTGCCTATCAAATCTTCATCCTTGCCCTCGGCGGCTATTTCCATCTTTCGCTTCAATTCGGGCAATGACAAATCGGCGTTTTCGAATTCCATGAGATTTTTTCCCTCTTTCTCGAAATACTGGCTGGGCTTTACCGACTTAATCGCCTCTTCGACATTTTTCACGGTTTGTTCGACCGGCTCGGCAACTTTGGCCAAATCGATTCCCGCTTCTTTCAATAATTTCTCCCCGCCGTCTTTCAATGTCTGCTCGGCAAAATTCTTGCCGCCTTTTTCCATGATCATTTTCGCCACATCGTCGCCGTATCTTCTGATCAGCTGCTCGCCGACTTCTTCGGCCACTTTCTTTTTGGGAATTCCCGGGACGACATCGAAGGCGGTAAGCGCGAATCCCAAAGGAAGCCCGTATTTTTTGGCAGTATCATCGCTTCCGCCGAATGTTCGAATCGTTTCTTCGCCGGTTCCGCGTATATCCTTGATCGGCTTGTCTCCGAAAAGAAACTTCTCGAATTTCGGCGCAACTCCGCTTCCGGGAATGAATTCTTTTTCACCCTCGGCAGAAAGCGTGGCCGAAGCCGCCGCTCTTGGCGCAGCGCGCAGAATGTCTTTGCCGAAATTGAATATCGATTCTCCGACTTTCTCAGTCGCTCCCGGCAGTTCGCGCACGAAATCGCGAGCCCGCACCTCGTCGGGAACCGGAGCGAAAAAATCGCCGACAGTTTTCTTGGTTTTATCGGCCGCTTTCTTGAACGGCGCGGTTATGATGTTCCAAAAATTTTCCATAAATGTTTCGTTTTGTTTGTTTAAACTCCCGGACGGAAAAGTCTTCCCAAAAATCCCATGATTCCCGGAGCCGTTTTTATGTGCCACTCGTCATCGATAATTTCTCCGGGAGATTTTGTCGAATCGCTGAAACCGATGCTGCCGTATGTTTGTTTGAGTTGATCGGGATTATAGCCCTCTTTCCAGGCGTTCCTTATTTCGCTCCGGAACGTTCCTTCGGTCGTGACGCCTTTCTGGGAATTCTGATTCGAATCGGTCTGCGGCGATTGTTTTTTTATGTAATCCATTTCGGTTTCCAGTTGCACGGCCAGATCTCCCGCATAACCGAGCCTGGTCGGATCGGAAACTCCCTGATCCAAGAGTCGCTGAGAGGTGGCTCGCATGCTCGGATCCGGTTCCAATCCCTGTTCGATTCGCGAAGACAATCTTTCTCCGACGGAACCGCTTCCGCTTTTCGCCCTCTGATTGGCATCCTGCAATTTCAGCATGAATTCCATTTCCCAACGCTGCTCGTCGCCTTGGCGCGCCAATTCCGATTTGACCATATCCTGGTAATCGCTCAATTGCTTGCCGAGACCGGCCAGATTGTTTTTCAGTTCGTCGACTTCGCGTTCTTTTTCGGCTGTCTCCGCGGCGACTTTTTTCGTGACCTCGTCGAGCGTGGTATTGTACGATCCGGCCAAACTGTTTCTCTCGTCGACATAATTGTTGATTTTTGAATTGGACAACCGTTCGATTTCCGACGACTCGCCGGTGATGGTGGCGGCCGAATAATACGGATTCTGCCGGGTCTTGCTTATCGATTCGTCACGCGTTCCTTTTTCGCCCGCGATTTTCGAATCGATGTCGGTGATCTTGTTTTTTATATCTCCGAGACCTTGCGATTTGTATTCTTCTTCATACCGGTCGGTGTAATAATTTTTCAGCTTGCCCTGCGCCTTGTCGAGTTTTTTCTGAACCGTGCTGATCTGGTTCTGCAGAGTCGAAAAATTGTATCCCCCCGTTGCGCCGGCCGAATCGGATGCGGGCGCCGATTGCCCGCTGATATTTTTGCCCAATTGTTCCATCTGGCTGCGGAACTGGTTCCAATCGATATTTGTTGCACTGTTGTCTGCCATATGATTTATGTTTAAATTTTCGTTTTTTTGTTTTCCGTGATTCTTCCGTTTTTCAAATCAAAGCCGTATTCCTTGGCGGGATCGAGACCGTATTTGTGAAACCGCCCGACAATGAAGGTTTGCTTCTGCGTTTCCAGGGCTTGCGCTATCAAGGCGTGCTGATGGATCATTTCTTGCCTTTTGCGAATTTCTTCGAGATCGGTCTTGTCCAATTTTTTCTTGAACATGAGATTGAAATTATTTTTATTAAATTTGCGATTTTTTTATATGTCATCGTACCAAGCGACTTCGTGCCAGCTGTAACCGTTATATATCATCAGTCTTCCGCCCGATCCCATGCCGCTCGGATTTTTCTCCCAATACATTTGACCTTCCATGGGATCGCTCGGCTGATCGCTTCCGATGCGCATCGAGGTGAGAACGTCTACGAATCCTCCGCCGATCGCATTGTTTCCGTAGAGACGCAGGATGTCGTTTCCGCTCGACGCTTTGAAAAAAATTCGGTCGTTGCTCGTGGTGTCGATACATAAGGGACGATTTCCCGAAGTATCGATCCACATTCTGGCGTATCCGTTCGCGCCGTCATCGAGCATAAGCCCATGTCCGGGACCGGCCTGAAGTCCGTAGATGGAAACGCCGTTGACTTGCCGCAGATAACCGATTCTTATTCCGCCGTACGGCGTGGCCAGATACCCGCTCGAAGTCAGATTGATCGTTCCCGCCGTAATCTTGTCGGCGCAGACATTGGCGATTTTGGCGTTGTCGATTGCGAGATTGGCGATCTTGGCGTTGGTTACGGCCAAATCCTGAATTTTGGCGGCGCTCACCGCCAGATTGTCGATATTCGCGTTTTGCACCTCCGCCAGACCGATCTTGGCCGAGGTTATCTGTCCGTTTCCGATCTTGGCGTTGATAATCGCTCCATCAATGATTTTCGCGGAACTAACAATCGCATTCCCCAAATGCGCGTTCTGAATGACTCCGGTACCGATATGCGCTCCGATTATTACCGCCGTATCGATTTGAGCCGACAGAGTTACCACGGCTTCCGATTGAATGAGTTTGGAAGCGTTGACCGCTCCGCTTTTTATTTTGGCCGTAGCCACCGCCGCGTCGGCCAGTTTCTGTTCGGTAACCGACAGGGCGTCCAGATGCTGACTGAGTACGGCGCCGTCGATTATCTTGTTTGAATCCACGGACTCGTCCGCCAGGGCAGTCGTATCGACCGCTCCCGCCTTTATCTGGAGCGAATCGATGGAGGAAGGAGCGAGCAACGAGGAATTTTCTCCGTCATGGGTGTGCGGCGGAATCTCCGGAAACGGCTGGTCTTCCACTTGTTGATTGCCGAAAATTTTTTGCAAAAAATCATTCATGGTTTTATAAGATGCCGATCGGCTCGAAATAAGTGCTGGCCGCCACGATCTCCGGCGTGTCGTTTCCCGACGGATGAAGATCGAAAGCCAGCTCGAATGTTTCGCCTTTGCCTTTTTCCTCGTCTTCCTCGTCGCCGGTCTCGATCGTAAAAACCGTTTTGGTATTCCCTTCTTTGTCGAAACAGTCCGCGCCGTCTTCCAAATACGCCTGTTTCCAATCTCCCTGTTCGTTGATGCGGTAGTACGCTTTTATCCAGCATTGGGCCGGCATCGGTCTGGTCAAAAGTTTTATATGCCTGAATCCTTTTTGCAATTCCGGTTCGCCGGCATCGAAAACCAATCCTTCGTATCGGGCATCAGTTTTGTTATCCGCGTCCACCGTATCCACTGCGTAAGTCGAACCGTCTTTCCAGGACAGGAAAACTTGATCTCCGTATACCGTTACCGCTCCGATTTCCACGTCGACCATTTTGCCGTGCGTCGGAATATATTCGAGATTCAACGAATACGGTTCGTTTTTGCTCAGTCGTCCGTAAGAATACAAGCCGCATTTGTCCGATCCCGTTACTCCGAAAAGTGCGACGCCTTTTTGATTGGCCACCGCTCCGGGATTCACCCATCCGCCTCCGGGAAACGCTTTGAATCGGAGTATGTTCACCGTGTCCCAGTAATAAAGTCCGCCGCTGATGCCCGCCTGCGCGATGATGAAATCGGTCTGAATCATGGCATTGATTCCTTTTTCAGCGATCATGCGCCGCAGAATCCACGAAGGTTGCTGCTTGTCCCAAGTCCAGAGCCAGCCCTCTTCTATTTTGTCGCCTTTGGTCGAACCGATGATGGCGATCTGATCCTGCGGCAGGATGGTTTTCGTCCGATTGCCGGCGATGATGTCCAGCGCCTGGTTGTTGAAATTTCCCTCGTAGTCGATAAGTGCCACATATCGTCCGTCGCAAATTTGCAAAACTCCGACAGCCATGGTCATCGTGTGCCAAGAAGGATCGCCGTTCAGATTTCCCACAGTCTGGACATCGGTGCTCCAATTTCCGGAAAGAGGAATGCGCTTGAATTTGGTTTCGGTCGCCCAATACAAATACGGAATATAACTTCCCGATCCGTTGCTGTTCGTGTATTCGTCCGCGCCGCTGATCCTTCCGTCGGGATCGGTATAAACCAAGGACCATGCGGCGGTGGCGGAATCTTTGCGATATATTTTTCCCGTATTGCCGAAACCGTACAGTTTGCCGTTGGAAGCCGGAACGAAAAACAGAATGAGATCGGTGACGACATCTCCCGAATCTTTTTTGAGTCCCTGATTGCATTTCATCGTATCCGCTCCGTTTCTGATATCGAGACCGTGACCGAAACGAAATGCGCCGACGACGCCTTTATATGCGTCGTCCGCGATGCCGCCGCGAAACCCTTTTATCCTGTATGCGTTGAGCCCCATAATTTATTGGTTGAAATCTTGCGGATTATTTTCGCGATACAGAAAACGCGAACTGGTCGCCTGTCCGACAAAGCCGGCTTCTCCGATTTCCTCGTCCTGCCTGTCTTTTATCTGTTGCAAAATCGCGGCCGCTTCCATGATTTGTTTGTCGGCATCCCCGCCCCGGTTCGGTTCTTTCTTGAGACAGATGCCGAGCGCGAATTTGACGATCGCTTCGTCCATTTCCTCCGGCGTGATCGGTTCGTCGGTATCGTTCACAAGCGGAATCAACCGTCGGCGATAATATATGTCGATTATTTTTCCGTCTTCCTCGGGAGTCGGTTTGATCAGATATTGATCGCCCAAGAGACAAAAGACGCGTTCCCACAGATGATTGCCGCTCTGATAATTTTCGATATTCGTCTTCACATGCTCCAGATTATCGACTTTCAAAAACAGCATTCCGCCCGGCTTGTAATCAAAAGGTAAATAATACGCCTCGACGTCTTTTTCGGTCAGCTGCGTCGAATGATGATTGAGGAAATTCCATCTGGAAAAAGAACAGGCGCGAACGATCGATTTATTGATCCATCTTTTCTTGTCCGTCTCACTCCAAAATCCCGTCGTTTTGGCCGACGACATGCGCGCATTGAGATCCTGTAAAAATTCTTGTAGTTGCATAATGTTAAGGAATAAGTTTTCCGGTAGCCCGATAATTTTTTACGTACTCCATAAGGTTGTCGCCGGGACAATCGGTCGCATCCGGAACCTCCCGGTGCCCGAGCACGCGCTCCTTGGCGATGCCACGCTCGCTTCTTATTTTGTCGAGCAATTCCTGAAGAGTTGCCAGCTGTTCGAGGCTGGGCTGTTCGTTGCCGCTCGTCGGATGAAAATTTCCGCATACGGCGATGCCGATGGAGCGGTAATTCATTTTTTCGGTATCGGCATACGCGCCGATTTTGTTTTCCGGACGCCCGACAATATGCGTTCCCAATCCGTCCATCGCTCCCGCGATCCAATGGTGATATGCGATATCTCCCCAGCCTATGCCGATATGATTGTTTTTGATCGTGGAAAAGCGGGTCGAATCGCGCGGCGTCGCCGTGTGATGCACGATGATGAATTCCGGAAAATTGGTCTTGTTGTATTTCGGCGCGTCTTTTTTCGTCGAACGGAAAGTGCGCAGCGTATCCCATACGACCACCAGCTTGGCTGCGAATTCTCCGCCGTTTTTCACGTAATCCCAAGGCAATTTGTATTGTCCGCTCCATGACGAATAATTTTCAAGGACCAAGCCGAGATTGGCGGAAGTCGTCCACCCTTCGCGATCGACTATTTCCTGAACTATCTCTTTCAAATCCGGCGATTCATACACGCTGTTGGCCGACCAGTGAATTCCCACGAATGTGCCGTTCACCGTTTCGCCGATCGTCCATTCGACTTGCGCTTCGGTTTTTGTCCGCGTTGACGGACGATTCGACCCGTCGCCGGCGAATGGCGCCGCGCTGTCTTCGGCAAATCCTTTTATTAGAAGATTGGGAAAACGATTGTTTTGATCCGCCTGAGTGAGGAGAAGATACGCTCCGACAATGTTCGCATAGCGGGGAATATCCAGCGCGCTGAATATGAAACCGCCGTCATTGGCCGATATGCCGTCATGGCCGAGCGTGACGACATTCCCGGTCGAACTAGACTGCCAAGAACTTTTATCGGTTTCCGTTCCGTCGCGATCCGTACCGGCGATCGTGCCGATACTGACATTCATGGTCGCGTATAGAATTTCCAATTCCGCTTCGTATCCTTTTCCCTTGCCAAGGTCGTAGCATGTTTCGGCTTGATTCGCCGCGGATCCGTTGTCTTCGATCGTCAGCGCGAGAGAGTTGCCCGCTTTCCATCCGCTTTGAGCGACTATTTCCTCGATCGGGAGCTTGAGATTCGGCGTTTGCGTCCATTCGTGGACTTCCCACTTCTTGACGATATGCCACTGCACGCCATTTACGGTTTTCGACCGCTGGCTCGGCCTGGAAGTCTGCGTGAAAGGTTTGGTGTCGATTTCCTTTATTCCTTTTATGATCAGCTTCACATCCGGATCGGCCGAATCCGTAACCGCAGGACGAATTTTCAACCTGGCAAAAACTATCTTTGAATTTCTTGGAATGTCGATATTTCTGAAACGGAACGCGCCCGAATACGGCGTGCCGCTCACGTTTCCGAAAGTGATCACATTGCTGGAATTGCCCGATCCGTTCCATGTTGTCGCGCCCTGTTCGCGTCCGTCATCGACGGTCTCCGCAATCGAAACGATGATTTTAGCAATATGATTCATAGATATGTCTAGGCTTTGCGCAAAGCGATAAGCGGAACCGGCAAGCTCCAATCGGTGGGACTGCTTGTCGGAAAATTGGCAGGCAATGCGCCATAACTTTGCGTCACCGCATAACCCAAGTAAGGCGTTCCGGTCAATCCGTTATCCAATCCGAGAAATGTTGCCAGCGAATCGGCCGCCGGAATCGCAGCGACCGCCAATGATGTGGTATCTTGTCCCAGAAACGCCAGCCAATAAAGCTTCCCGCCTTTCAAAGTAAGATCCGTTACAATCTCCTTGAGACCTGTCGTGTTTACGGAAACTTCTCCAGCATCCAATACCAATGCTCCAGGATAAACGCTTTCGTCCCCTTTATCTTCATAAACTCCAAGGCGAGCCCTAGGTGTGGTTCCTGTAGCCGCGGTGCTTACGCGAATGGCAATCCTGTCAAACTTCATCGTTTTTGGAACGAAAAACGGAAAAGCGCGCAGAGAATTTGCAGAAGTCAAGGCTTGCGTAGTGATAGCTCCACCCGTAAGAAACGGACCGAAATATCTGCCCGTCTTTTTTATTCGAAAGAAAGAGAAGTCTCCTTTTTGTGGAATGAAACCAGCCATTGAATTTATTGTTCAACGATTATTTCGGTCTTGTCCCCGCTTATTTCCGCATCTGCATACGCCTTATTGGCATTGCTGATTCGGAGTTTCACCGCTTCGCCAGGTTCCAAGGTGAATTTTCCTGCCTGAGCCTGGGCTGCCGATTCTCCGATTTTGATAACCCCCCGATTGGTACGCTTGGCTTTTATCACAAGATCGCACGCTTCACCGACCGAAATATCGGGAAGCTGCACAGCCGTGCCCGCGCTTGTTACCGTCGCTTCACCAACAGTGAATTTTGATTTGCTTTCTGCTGCCATATTTTTTGATTGGTGATAATAGTAATTATTCGACCTCTAATTACCCTGAAACTAGAACTTTGCCTGTTTTTTCTTCGACTTCTCCTTTGTTTCCGTTTCCGGAGTAAGCTCTGATCCTTCTTCCTTTCCTTGAACAGCCATTTCCCTGCGTTTCAATTCTTCTTCTTTGGATTTAAGTTCCGCCTCTCTTTCGATTAATGATTTGGACACGATCGCCGAAGTCACTTCCTTGGTGACTCCCTGATAATCAATGCCGAAAAACGGAGAATTGTCCAAAAATTCCTGTTCCTGAGAATCAGCAGTCTCGTAAATTCCGTTTTTGAACTCAATTGTTTTTCCGGGACGCGTAACGGCGATTCCATTGATCACTTCCGTTACGGTCGGAATCATCACTATGCTGTAATGATGACCATAGCGCGTGGCATATCTTTTGGGCTTCGTTTTTGATTTTTCCGGAACCGATGTTTTAATTTTTGACATACTTGTTTGTTGCGATTTGTTTTCATTTAATGATCCGCGGGTCGACCTTTATGTCCCGCGGAAACCCTCAAGGGCTTTCCATTCGGTCAGGCGGGTTTGGAAAGCATGCCCGTCCGACCGAAACTTGAAGGATTATTGAAAGAACCGATCAGGCGAACTTGACGACCGCATGACGCTCAGGCTGCTCAAGTTGCAGACCGCACTCTGTCAGATACTCGTTTACATTGGAATCTTCTCCAGGAGCTTGTCTGTTCGTGAGAAGTTTCGTATCGCGATTGGACAAATAACGATACGTCAGTGCTTCCATATCAACTCCGATGGCGCTTTTCCCATACAAGTCTCCAGTCAACAAATCATGCTTCAGAATATTGAGCGTACCGTGCGGAGAAAGATATTTTACGACACTCAATCCGAATGTTTTATCGCTCTGTAGGACTTGAAGCTTGTCGTGCGCGAAACCACTGATTTTGTCCAACACATAACCGGAAGCGAGCAGATATTTTTCTGTATTTCCGTGAGCAAACAAAGTTCTCAAAAATCCGTTGAAATCGTCGCGCGTAGTCACATTCGCTACAACTTGATTGACTCGCTGGAAAATACCACCAGTGAAGCGCTTTGGATGAATTCCACTCATGATCATTTCCTTCTTGCCGAACATGAATGCTCTCTCGACATCAATCAAATGTTCAATACCTTTTTTGCGGGTCTGATAATCGAAATCGCTTTCTTTGGTCCATCCCTGCGTATTCTTCGCGGTTTCCGTAATGCCGATCGTGGTTCGGAAAATCTGACAATAATTGATGGCTTCCGCAATAGTCGTCGCTTTTATTTCACGGACATCAGCACCTTCTTCATTGGCATTTCCGATAATCCAAACTATGTCGTTTTGCTGCAATAAACCGCCGCCCAGCGAACCGTCGCCAACCTGGCGCTGAAGCGTCAAAGTATTTGTGTTTACATTCGTGACAAGCATGACTTCACCGGTCGGATTATTCGTAGCTTGGGTCGATTTCACGCACAGCAAAACGTCTCCAATACTGAAAGACGATCCGTTGGCTACAACGAGAGATGTCGCACCACTCTGATTGCCAGCAACTGTATCCTCACGAGCTCCGAATTTATCCTCGAACCATTTGAATTCCGGATCGGTCGTTTCTTTCTTTTTGAGAGCATTGCCCTGTTTGCTGACAGGATCCTTTCCCGCATTGGTCAGAATCGCAAGCAACGGATAACGTGCTACATCCAAAAGCGAAATGACATCAGCCACATCATATTTCTTCGTCACGCCCAAATTATTTGTTCCTCTTACTCCATTTATAGGCATATGTTTTTATCTTTAAAATTGGTTAATTATGGGAGGTTCGACCTTATTTTGAGGGTTTATACCCCCAATCCTCCCAAGGGACTTTTTGACCCGCTTGTTCCGAAGATTTGTTCGAGGCGGCGCTCTTCCGCACCCTTGTCTTCGCCGTGCGAGGTCGGGGCACCCGCCCCTCTCTCAACTTGCGCTTTTGCTTTTTTTAAACGAATCTTTTCGGTATCGGTCACTTTCGTTTCTCCCTTGACCTTTCCGACAAATCCATCAACTTTTTCACAGGCTTCTTTGAGCGACATAATCGTCCCTTTTTGCGAGGCAGTGTCTATCAAGGACAACACTAGTTCCCTGTATTCCGAGCTGGTTTTTAAAAGCGGATGATCCTTCTGCGTATCTCTGATTTCCTGTGTCACGGAATCACGCATCCGACTTCGCGTATCGTAAGTATCGCTCACGATATTTTTGACGGTCGATACCATCCATTCGGCAAACTGTTTCGGCGTCATTTTGGCTAGCTCTTCATCGGAAGGTACTTTGACGCCGTCTCCCGCATCACTTTTTTCGGTCTCAGCTTTAATATCGGGAATTTTTGGTTTTGGAGATTTTTTGCCGTCCAAATCTTCATACATCTTTATAACTTCCTCCCGGCTCTTGCCATGCCACTTGTCTTTGTTTTTTAATCCTTCATCTTCTTCGTCTTTTTCAACTTCGATCTTATCGTGAGATTTTTTGTCTTCTTTATTTTTTTCTTCATCATCGGACTCCTCGTCTTCCTTTTTCTTGTTGTCTTTTTCATCCTCTTTTTCATTTTCACTTTCATCTTCCTCGTTTTCGTCATTTTCCTCCTCATTGTCTTTTTTAGTATCGTCATCCTCGGACTCGTCGTCTTTTTCTTCGTCCTTGTCTTCGGCTTCTCCTCCTTTTTCAGATTCGGCGTTAAGAAGCGTATCAAGCTCCTTTTTTCGATCTTTGTTCATAAGCGCTGTTATAATTAAATTTTTATTATTTTTTATAAAATTGGGCTCGACCTTATCCCCAAAATTTTCCGTCTATTTACTACTAAATTATTCGATTCATGGCGCTTGCCGCCTCATCCTTTTCCCTGACAGCATTTTCAACCATAGAGATAATTTTTTCATAAGCATTCGCATTGGCCCGATGCTGAAGATAGTCGGAAGCGATTTCTTCGGAAGTTTTTCCTGCAATTTCGAATTCCCGTAATTCCGCGTATTCTATCGCCAGCTCCTCTCTGATTTTTCCCTCCAGCCATTTCCATCCAGCGGTTCTGGCCATCTCCAACACGGCGATCCCGGCTTCGAATTTTTCTTCATTGGTTTCCATATCGGTTTATTGCTGTTGCGAATCTTGCGATTGTCCATCTGGTGCTGGTGTCGGTTCTGCGGGAATATCCATTTGAGGACCGCCGTAAAGACCGCCAAGACCTCCTGAACCGTCTTCACTGGCCATTAAATCTTGAAGAGTGGCTATCACACTCTCAATCACATCGCGAAAACCGGACTTTCCCGACTGATACACGTCCCTTGCCGCGCTCATGATACTTTCAACTTTTTTCCAATTTTCATCCATATCTTTGGAATTTACTTCATCTGGTTTTTGGTTTTTGAAACCGATTTTCTTTTCGGTTTCCTGATTCACATCTTGATTTTGGTCATTCCCATCTTGATTGACGCCTTCATCGACAGTTCCTTTTTCATTTGTTGGTTTGTTTTCCATAATTGTTCGCTTGGATTAATTATTATTTTGTTTCGACCTTTTCGAGAGTGAATTTCAATTTGTGCCCTAAATCGATTTTGGATGATTCTTCCTGCGAAAGATAAATCGTATGCACCCGACCCTGATCTTCCTGAAGCGACACGATGCAGTCACTGCCACTCAAAGTTTTACTTATGACGGTTGTTGCGGCGGTTTTGATTATAAAATTGGTTTTTGCCATATTTGTTATTGATTGTTTATTTTCTGACCGAGAAAGGGAACGCGCGCAAGTATTCTTCGCATCAGACTCGGCTTCTGTTGCGGTGTCGGTAGCAAGGTTTGTGACGGAGCCCCGGGTTGGATATTTGCGGGAATTTCCGGTTTTTGCTCCGGCTCCTTTTGAACCGGTTCGTTCTTTTCTTCGCCTAGAAGCACCGCCCTATATGCTTCCTTGTCCATTTCCTCAAGAATCATTTCTTGAATGACGCGCTTGCGTTTTTTCCATTGCGCGAATTCGTCGGCATTGGCCGGATCCGGTTTGTCCTGAGCCACCAACCTGTCGTAAAGAAGCAATGTCTGATTGAGTCTCATTTGCTGATCCGGCGGAACGGCCGGATCGACCGCCACTACCGCATCCACTTTTATTTCTTTGTCCGCCGAAGTAAATTCTTTGAAACTCACTTCGTCTCCAACTACGCGATAAAGCTTATCTTCCTCGATGAATTCCTGATTCATTTCGATGAGAATATTGGCCAATCGAGTAAGCGTTTCCGAAAGATTCTGGGCGAATGTACTGAGACGCAAATTGCTCTGGCCGATCAGCATTGCAACTTTGCCGACCGGTTCGCCGGCGGATTGCGGCACGCCTTGGACATATTCGGAAATAGCCAAGGTTTTTTCAATCTCGTCGTGCAACATCCTTTCCTCGTTGACTCCCATGAGAGAAATATCGGGCAAGCGTTCCACGACCACATCGTCCATCTTTCGCAGTTCCCATTTCGCACCCGGCGCGAAGATGATGTCGTTTTTGGAAATGCCGGAATCTTTTCTTATCTTGATGACCGGATCCAGCATCAAAATAACATCGTCCATCCGTTGATTGCGCAGATCCGCAATCTCCACGATAGTCGTTTCGACCGGTTCAATATGTCCGATCGCCCACATTTCCCAGTTCACCTCGTGATCGTAAAGATTCAGAAAAATGCGTCCGTGATTTACTTTTTGATAGGGATTTTCGTCGTTGCGCATCAGGATTTCCCGGTTGCCGATGGTCACCAATTTTCCTTCTTCAAAGTCGTAGCATTCCCACATCTCGACCAGTTTTTCCCGTTCGTATTTTTCGCCCGACACTTTGATTACGGAATCGTTTTGCAGTTTCGATTCGGAGCTTTGGATCTGCCCCATTTTCTTCGCGTTGATGTCGTACCGTTCCTGTTTCCAATCCTCAATTTGCTTCGGCCGGAGAAAATTGACATTCTCATAAAGCGCATTTTCTCCCCGTCCTTTTTCTTCCAACTTTATTTTTTCTTTCGTCTTGACGATGCGACGGATAAGCCACGGACAATCTTCCTCCAAATCTTCCGTTTCCGGAGCGGGCAGGATATCCCACAAATCGCATATCGTCAGAAACGGATCATCGTAATCCACGCTCGCGTCGGTCATCCACGTCACCATGCCGATACCGTTGCCGAAGGTGACCGCCGATTTTATCCAGCGCGGAAGCTTCTTTTGGAGCTTCATGGTGTCGAAATCGTAATTGACCAAATCATCCCACGCTTGGATCGATTTCGAATTCACGTCTTTTTTCTCCCGGGGAAGCACTCTGGTCTTTCGTTTGGCCGTCACCATGCGCGAAGCCACCGTTTCCACGATCTGAAACGCGATCGGCGGCATGAGGCGGGTCTGATAGGCATAGTTCACTTTTTCCTGGTAAGCGCGATACAGCTTGTACATGCGCAGCCACTTGGAGCGGTACGGCCGCAAATAATTTTCCGCGCGGGTGAATCTTTTTTTCCATTTTTCAATGAGCGCCGACTCGTCGGATGTCGGAGAATATATTTCGTTGCCCGAAGTCTCTTCTTTTTCGGTTTGTGTATTTGAATCCGCCATAGGTGAAAAAATATAAAAGCCGATCTCCTGAAGAGATTCGGCTCTAATATTTTCCAATCATGTTCTTGTCGTATCGATGCAAGGCCGAAGCCCAAAAGGATACGGAACTTTTACTTGGCGTCCGCGACCAAACAAAAAAACGAGACTGCCGCTTCTTGTCATCAAAATCCGACCACTTTTGGTCATTGATAACAGAAGCCGCAGCCCCGTCTCGTTTAGTTCCGATAATCGGAACGCCGTCAGGCGATCGCTTTCTGAATTTTTTGTATCTTTATTTTAACAAATGCAAAAAAGTTGTCAACCGTAAAAATCATAGCACTCGCTAAATTCCTTTTTCCTTTCTCAATTTCTGCAATTTTTTATAACCTTTTTTTCCGAATAATCGCTCTTCTTCCTTGTCCCAATCCACAAGCTTTTCATACAGCTTTTCCCTTTCCGGATCATTCATTTTTTTCGTCACATGCAGGATGGCATACTTTATGCCAAACACCAGACCTTCGGTCCATTTTCTTTTGAACTTGTCCCTGCTTTTCGGCAGCACGTCCGAGAGATGTGCCAAGACGACCAACTCGTGCAAGATTTTATCGGCGATCTCTTTTTCTTTTTCCGTATTCAATTTGAAATTTTTGAATTTCTTCATATTTATAATATTTCTTTTTCACCGAAAATTTCCGCGTAACCTCCGACCTTCACTTTGTCGTCCACCGCCACATACATCTTCCCGCCTTTGCCCATGCAATATCCCTGTTCAATTACGAAATTGTTTTTATTGGAAATTTTATGCTTGACGACATAAGCTCCGAGCGCTCCGGCTGCCACACCCGTGATCGGGTCTTCGTCGATCCCGGCCAGCGGATTGAATTGTCGGGCGTGAAAATCGGAGCCTTCTTCTTGAACTTCAGATGTGAACGGATAGAGTCCTTTCAGAAGATGCTCCTTGCAATACACTTTGATCCCTTCCAAATCGGGTTTTATTTTGAAAAGCGTTTTCAACGAATCGACTTCCACCATCAACTTCGGCGTCCCCGTGGAAACCGTTTGGATCGGACTGTCCGATATCTCATGAACCGGTATATCCAATAACCTTGCAATTTCATTTTTATTGTGAATATCTCCCCAAAATTGCGGATCGGTTTGGGTCATCACGATCAGTCCGTCTTTGTGAACTTCAACCGGTAAAATACCGACCTTGGTTTCAACGGTTATCGTTTTTGACTTTTCCTTGCCCAGATAAATCTTCTTATCCTTGAATAACGCATAAACGGCCGCTATGGTTGCGTGCCCGCATAAGTCAACTTCCTGAGTCGGACTGAAATATCTTATTCCGAAATTGGCGTCTTTGGACTTCACGATGAAAGCCGATTCCGAAAAACCGAGTTCCTTGGAAATATCTATCATCTTGCCGTCCAATAGTTTGTCGGCGTCAAAAACAACCCCAGCCGGATTTCCTAGGCTCTTTTCCTTCGTAAATGCTTTGACTAAAATCGCTTTCATAACCAGACATTTTCAATTATGTCGATCGTTCCGATATTCAATCCCCCGATCATTTTTTCTATTTCCGCGTCCTCCACTTTCTCGGAATAATAAATTTTCTCCACTTCTCCGCTTTTCTCCTGTTGGGCGATTTTCCAATTGGCAAGAATCGATTTCTGGCTGATCGGTTTTCTGACTTCTTTTTGCCTGATCAGTCCGATTATTTCTTCAAGGTTGAGATTGAAATTCTTGAATATCTGGAACAGATCGTAAAAATCCCTGTATCTTGCCCGATCGCTGGCTGCTCGTATTTTCTCGGCGGCTATTTCCCGGATATCCATCGTTCGCACTTTGGTGTCCACTCTCCAAATATTTTTATACTCGAAATCTTTGGCCGGCAAGACCACATTCTGAATGAAATCTATTTCCAGCTTCAACGAATTGGGCTGTCCGAGCGGACCGTTGTAAGTCAGTCTTTCGATTTTTATGGTCGCCTTGGAAACATACTCCTTTTTGATGGACAAAAAGCCATAGGGCTCGAATATTTTCTTCACGTCTTCCAGCTTCAAATCCCTGTCGAGAGAAGTAAAATCCAAATCCTCGGAAAATCGCATCTGCTTGAGATAGCAGTGGTGCAAAGCCGTTCCGCCTTTGAATACCAGCTTGTCGCGAAGCGGCGAGTCGTAAACAATCTTTGATACCAGCGTCAAAAAATAATCCTTCTCGGCTATCGCCAAAGGATATTGAAGCTCTTTCCTGTTTATCACTTCCAGCTCTCTTCGAGTTAAAATCGCAATGTTCATATTATTTGAAATGATTATGATAATATAAATTCCATTTGCCGCTGAAGACGTCGCTGTCTTTCGTCATGAAACTCGCGCCCTCGTTGTCCTTCAAGGATTCTTGAATCGATCCGGAATCTATCCCCGCTTTATCCAGAAGAAAACCGAGAATCTTTTGAACGGTTATGGACTGATTCTTCGCCAAATCATTCAGTTTGTCAAAGTCGAAATTTTCTTTGTATTCCTTCAATTTTTCCAAAACCAAATCCAGTGAATGAATCGAACGCTGGGATCGGATCATATCCAAAATTGTTTTTTCCAATGTAGCCACCCTCACTGTTCGCCCTTCGATTTGCGCTTCTTCCCATCCGTAAAAGTTTTTCTTCGATGTTTTTATAAACCGGTATGTTATGCCTTGGATGATTTTATCGGCTTGTTTTTTCAGACACACGGAAGACACGGTTCTCACGTGTTGATCGAAAATTCCGTGATGTTGAAGTGCCGCCTCGAACGAAACATACGACTCTTCCGAAATCGTTTGAGCGATAACCAAAATCGACACGCCGGCAAAGCCCCGTGATTCCAGATTGGTTATGTAGTAAACTCCCTTTTTGATCCTCACCAGCCAGCCGTTTTTGGTCATTTTAGCGACCAGATTGCGCACTTGCTGCCTGGAATAATCCGAGCTTAGTTCCTGTTGAATCTGCTCGAAATCGACAATAAGACCGTATTTGGCGATAAGGTTTTCAATAAGAGAGCTCTCTTTTTCCGATAAAATAGTAGTTTTTTGGGTCATATAATAACGATTATTTGTTATTATCTACCCCTATTTTATACTATATGTCAGTTTTGTCAAGTCCGGACGTAAAACGATTAGAAATGGCTTTATTTAAGAAGATTTGAGATATTGATCGATATTCGCCTGATGTTCCTCCAATGTTTTCGCGCAATGAATTTGCCTGTTATTGTCATGGAGATAGTACAAACAATCGGTTTCAGCCGGATTGAGAGTCGCTTCGATCGCTTCCAAGCCCGGGTTATCTATCGGAAAAGGCGGCAATCCTTTGTTTTTGTAGGTATTGTACGGGGAATCGATGTTTTTGATATCATCCGCCGTTATCGGCGCCCACCAGCCGGTATCGGTTTTACCTCTGGCATATTGGACGGTGGCATCTATTTCCAGGTTCATGTCGCTGTTCAGTCTGTTCCATAATATTCCCGCGATCAAAGGCATGTCGCCTTTTCCGGCCGCTTCCCTTTGTATGATTGAAGCCAGTTTCAGTCCCGTCGTCCATTTTATATTCTGTCCGGCAAACTGACTGACATAAGGCGCGAATTTTTCATCGAAATTCCTGGTCATCCGATCGGCTATATCCGATTCACTGTCCGAAACCGGAATCAGATAAGTGTCCGGGAAATATGTTCCTTCGATATAATCGATTTTCATTCGGGTGATTTCCGTATTCCATCTGCCCAGATCCTCGTCGCTCCAATTGAAAGTCTTAGTCAGCAGTTCCCCGATCTGTTCCTTTCTCCATCCTTCCGGTATCCACCCATTTCATATCGGGATCGGCAGTCAATTTGTTCGCCAGCTGCCAAGCGTTCATATTTTTGGAAACATTGTATCCGCCCGGCCGTATCGCATCATGCTTTCGTTTGAGAGACAGCACGATATTAAAAGCGATTTTATTTTTTATTAGCCCTTGGCTTTTCAGCTTATCCAAAATTTGCGATTCGTTTTGTTTCAATCCTACCGTGAAAATTTCATTCTTTTCTTGGGACTCCGGCGCACCGAAAAATAAACGCTGCGCCATGAAAAAGCCTGCGATAATAATCACGCTTGCTCCCAAAATTATGCCAACTTTTATCTTGTTATTCATATCTCAAGCTTCTCACAAACGTCCGTTTCAGTCAAAAACAACCGGACGCGGAAGTGGATAACTTGAAATTGTTCGAATTATTACGGCTCAAATGTGGGTAATTATCTTACAAAAAACACGTCTGAAAATGATTTGACATAGTATCCAAGCTATCCTAACATCACAACGCTTTGGAGAAAATAATGCTTTTCATGAAGCTTTCGGCAAGATCGCAGGGTTTAAAAATATCTCGGAATATTGATAAAAACTGCACGGCATCTTTACATAAATTTTACCGGCATTATTTTATACTGAAGTCACTAATTCAAGGTTTGCACATTTTATCCATACGGCCATTCGGATGCCCGCCTGCAACAGCCCGCGATTCGATCGAGCTCATCGAAATCCGGCAAGCAGGTTTAAAAATCAGAGTCGCTTCAAAACAAAGCGCCTAAAAAATACTGATGCCGGCGTCTGAATTTCTCGAATGGAAAAATGCGCAAACCGAATAATAATTAAGGTATTGCTTATGAAAACACAATACTCAAAAAAGCAAATTCTGAAATTGGCGGGGTTCGGATCCCTGGCGCTGATTTTGGGATTAGGCGTGACAAGCGCCTTCGCCTCCAATAGCGGAGGACAAAGCGTGCAAGAGAAGATCCAAGCGCTTTTGAATAAGTTGCAATCCGCGTCGCAACAGGAGCAAAAAAGCGGCCAACTTGTCGACACTCCTCAAGGCAAAGTGTTCGCGGGAGCATCGGCTGAAAAAATGCAAAAGCTGCATGATGACACGCAGGCGGAAATCGACTCCCTGATCGCCCGCCCCGCAAGCGAACGACAAAAGGCCGTGGACGAAATCAAAAAATTCTCCGGCAAATCGGATCTGGCGGTAAATTACAAAGACACAAGCAAGTCTTCATACAACGCCCTAGTTCCGGCGGAAGTTTATACGACCGATTTTGATCAATATGAAGTTGATGCAAGAAACAACAAGGTTATCCAATTCGGTCCGAAACCTATGGAGGTCGGACAGAATTCCAAGAAATTCGATGCCACGGATCGTTATTCAAAAGCCGAACTGGAAGCGATGGCTCGCCAGTTCATCGCCAAAAACGCGCCTGATGTCAATGTCGACAACCTTACTCAAAAAATCGGCGACAAAGACGGCATCAATTATTTCTTCCGCTGGGAAGATACAACACGAGAAATCGAGGATATGCATCCGTTTATCCAAGTCGGGTTTTCTCGCGGCGGCGATCTATTAAGCTACACGAACTCTCTTGGACTTTAATCATTAATCTCAAAACAAAAATATGAGAAATTTAAAAACATCCAAGCGAGCAATGCTTTTCTCGATGATCGCGATGGTCGCAGTGCTCGCCGGTGGCGTCAAATCGGCGCACGCTCTTTCCGGAACCTACAATTACGCCAGCAGCGGTTCTTATTATTACGAATACGGACCTTCGCAATATTGGCACACCACGACGGATGCCGGCTACTGCGGACACATCAGCGGTAGCTGCAGTCCGAACAGCATGCGATGGACATACAATAATGGCTGTTCCGTAAGCAATCAAGCTGAGTGGATCAACATAACCTCGGCTCAAAACGGAGTGGAAAAAGTTTTCATTCCGGGAGTCAATGCGACAACCACCCGAGCTCCGTATACCATGACATACAACGGCGCAAATACGCACACATTTACAATAAACCAAAATGCGTATTATGATGCCTGGATATTGGTTGGAACTTATTATGATATCCGGAACAACTGGCTTTCCGATGCTACCTGCGAAGGAGGTACGCCAAAAATCGGGTTCGATGAAGTCCGAATCACCTACTAAAATACTTTCGTATATCAAGCAAAACAAAAACGGGATTGCCCGTTTTTGTTTTCTTCCGTTTTTTAGCTGATCAGCATAATTATATAACCTTTAAGAAAAAATATTGCGACTATAAATAAAATTGTTCCTAAAATAGATTTCAGAGAATAATTATCTTCGTGATTTTTACCTCCGATTAGAATATATGTCAATTCATCAATAAACAGCCCCAAACCAACCGCATACAACACCAAATTTTTTAGTAAAAGAGAAATAATTATCAAAAGCAACCCCCAACATCCAATGATGCAAACGTAAATCCTTGATTGTAGGGCTGGCTACGGGTTTAAAATACAAAAATACTCTTATGATGATGACCGTTAGCGAAAATATTAAGAAAAAATAATTTTCATGATCCATAAAACTAAATTACCAATAACGTTCCACAAATTATGCCAGAAAAGAGGATTACCTTTTTTAAAATATTTTTCCCGTCAATTTTTTCCTTAAAAGCGTGCGGAAATAACTTCATAAACAAGAGTGCATAAATCAAGACGAAAATTGGTTGGGAAGCCGTGATGCCTTTGGCTATCGTCACCGGCAAAACTGAAATGGCATAAGCTTCCGCCATATTGCCACTCCAAGTTAAAATTTCTTGGGAAAAGAGAATTTGAAAATTCTTTTTGAAATTGATAAAATTTTCCTGAATCTTTTCTCGACTGGACTTGTGCAAAAATATCGAAAGAGAAAATAATCCGGAAAACAAAGTCACCCAGAAAAACCCCGTGCCCCAGCTGACGGATTCAAAGATATATTTGTACAAAACACCTTCAATCGCCAGAATAAGGGAAACGAAACTCATCAGCAAAAATGATTTGTTGAATTTGAAGCTTTTGGACTCAAAAGTCAGAAGTATGCTGGATATTATGATGATTGCGAAACCCGCATATTGAACTGCAGATAATTTTTCTTTGACAACAAAAAAAGCCAGGATTGGGACAAATACTTTTCCCAAAGAAAAAAGAGCGTTGACGATTGAAGTGTCCGTTACTTTTACCGCTCTATAGTATGGAAATAAATATATCATTTCAATGAGAGCAATAAGCAAAATGAACGGCAGGACAAATAAAGAAAACCATTCCGGTTGAGTAATTAGATAAATTATCGGCAGAGATATCAAACTTAATAAGCCTCCAAAAAACACAAAAGCCCTGACTCTAGGAAATATATTATTACTCAAGTGACTATCCAGAGTATTGGATAGCCCATGCAGAATTGGATTGAGGAAAGCGATGAAAATATTCATAATTTTTCCAGACAAGGATTGTTCGGTTCCCCTTAATACACAATCCTTCAATTTCAGTTTAAAAAATATCAGTCAATAATTTTGTCTATAACATTTTCAGTATACCACCCCTTTTTTCAAAACAAAAACACCCTACACCTTGCCGAATTTCAAAGGAAGCGATAAGCTAAATCTGAAAGTAGGCTACTGTATTTTGGATTACGGTTCAAAATCGCCGAAATCCTGAGTCTTTTCACTGCCAGATTCTTAATAGCCACGGTTATTGTGAGAGCGCAGTAAGATTTTAGATACTACTTACCGATTCTTGGAGCGGATGCTCATTATTGAGCTACCGCCATATAAAATTCAGGAGAAAGAATATATAGAGCCTTTTGGCTGGTAAAATTCTCGCTTCGGTGAAATTGGATGAGAATCGGTATACACAGGTTCCCGCTATAACACCGACAACGCGCCTAATCTCTATCTGAACGACGACAAGCCTAAGCTGAACTACAACAACGTCAACAACTCGGATGGCAAGTGGGGTTCTGCCTCGTGCGGTAGTCTCTGAAACCGGAGAAACGCCCTAATTACTGGGGCGTTTTTCGCACAAAGATTTCATCCAACCCCCCAACATTTTGCCGATGTCCTGAATTTTTGACTGAAGTGACAAATATTTCTTGCTATCCATTATTTTCAGTTCGCAAGCCATCCTCAATAATATCTTCATCGTATCTAATTTGGCGCTGGCCTTTACCAGCACATTCAGTTTTTGTTCTTTGGGAAGTCCCACGGCTGATAAAATGGATTCCAAAAAGACAAGCATGTATTCTTCGCAACGCTTGCCAAGCATATACTGATCTTTTTTGGGAAATGCCTTCAGGCATATATAAAACTCTTTGTATAAATCGACCGATTTTTTCAGGATTGGAGCGTCCTGCTGCAGTTGTTCTAAATTTTGCATATATGAAAATTTATAAAAAATTATTTGACCAATTGGTTTCCATGGATAATTTACTGGACGCCTGGAACGAGTTCAAAAAAGGGAAAAGGAATAAACTGGACGTGCAGATCTTCGAGCGAAATTTGGAAGATAATTTGTTCAGTTTGCATTCCGAGCTTGCCGGTAAAAAATACCGGCACGGCGGCTATATCGGTTTTTATGTCCGCGACCCGAAAATCAGACATATCCACAAAGCCACGGCCAGAGATCGAGTCGTTCATCACGCTATTTTCAAATGCATCAATCCGATTTTTGAGCCAACTTTTATCCATGGTTCGTATTCTTGCCGAAAAGACAAAGGAACGCATAAAGCGGTGGATCATCTTGCCGGAGCAATGCGCAAAGTCCATCAAACGCACGGAAAATGTTTTGTGCTGAAATGCGATATAAGAAAATTCTTTCCAACGATCGATCATAAAATTTTATTTGAAATAATTTCACGACGCATCAAGGATGAGGATGTCTTGCGGCTGATGCGAATCTTGATTGACAGTTTCGCTTCGGAATTCAGCACCGAACAAGAAAAGAAAGGCACTCCGATCGGCAATCTGACTTCCCAGCTTTTCGTGAACATTTATATGAATGAATTTGACCAGCACATGAAACAGACTCTCAAAGTCCAGCATTATGCTCGTTATACGGATGATTTCGTCATTATTCACCAGGATAAAAACTATCTGATACAGCTAAAAAATGAAATTGAAACTTTCCTCACATCGCGCCTGAAATTATCTTTGCATCCCGATAAAGTTTCCATACGCACCCCCAAACAAGGCATAGATTTTTTGGGCTATGTGGTCTTGCCTAAAGTCAAAGTGCTCCGGACAAAAACCAAGCATCGAGTATTTAGAAAAATCAAAATGAAAACCAAATTGTTGAAAGAAGAAAAAATTTCGGAAGAATCCTTGCTTCAATCTTTCAATTCCTACTTGGGAATTTTGTGCCATGCGCAATGCTATGGATTGGAGCAAAAACTCCGACACAAACTTTGGGAATGGACCAGAGAATTTTTTACCAAAACAAAAAGGGACAGCCGACCTGCTGCCCACATTAACTGAAACCCCAAGAGGCTCCAATTGTGGAGGTGCGACTGCCCCTTCCAGTCCACAATTGGACTCGAAAAAGCAATCGCCCCGTGAGGTAATTTCAGTTAATATAGGCAGCAACCTAAATATATTACAAAATGAGTAAAAAATAAAGGGTAAGCCATGAGACTTACCCTCGTTTCCGCTGCGCGGAAACCAAAAACCAAAATCCGAAAGAACCAAGTGACCGAAGACCTAAACCCTGCTACCGCACGAGGCAGAACCCCCCTTGCCATCCGAGAGGCTGACGTCGTTGTAGCTCAGCTTAGGCTTGCCGCCGCTCAGATAGAGATTAGGCGCGCTGCCGGTGCCATAGCGGGAACCTGCTGCGTCCACATTGTGACGAGACAGAACGTCGCTATGAATGCCGATGGAGATGACTTCGGGGTCTGTCAGAATGAGGCGCTTCTGCTTTTCGATAAGCTTGCTTGCCTCATTGACTGTCTTGCCGAGCATCGCCTGGCCGTCTTCGACGTCAAGGACGAAATACGGAGTCTTCGGCGTTTCCACAACATCGCTTATCAAGTTCGGGTCCAGATAAGTGTACCCGATCTTGTCCTCATGTCTCACCATCGGCATCAGAGCATAAATGCCCATATAGCTCCTGGGGATCACGGGCAGAAAAGGAATGTTGCCTTCGGCGATGCTTGTCTGGATCGCCTTGGCAATTACGGCGTCCTTCTTGGACTGGAACGCTTCCAGGATTGCTTGCGGGCATCCCCGATCTTTGAGCGTTGCCATCTGGCCGTCGAAGAGCTGAATGAAATTCTTTTTGCGCTCTTCAGTGCTCTCAGCGGAAACCTGCTTCTTTGCCTCGGCTACAACGTCGTCAATATCCTCTCCGTTCAAGCCGTTAAAAAAAGCTGTGAGTTTTGCGATGAGACCTTCCCTCTGATCTTTGCAAAGTTTCTTTGCCATGATGCTCCTCCTTTTTCCTTAGAATCTTCAGTTGATATATATTGTAAAATTTGATTATACTGACTTATTTCAGTATAAGAGTTGAGTATAGCAAATTATGGGCAACTTGTCAACAGACGCCCATAAAATTGGCTTAATAAAGCCATACAATGTCATAATCTAGAAAATTTCAAGCAGTGTTTATCCTTTTTTCATTATAAACAGATTATAGCAAGATCATCTTATCCCCCAAGTTTCGCCCAACTGAAGATGTCCATGAAATTGCTGATGATAATCTGAATAATATTTTCTTTCTGCTTGGGAGTCAGAAGGGCAAAGTCAGAAGAGGTAGCACTATTATTGGATTGGTCGGTGGATTTGACTTTGAAAAAGTAAACCACTCCCGGTTTGAACGAAGTGATGACCGCCACATGATTTTGAGTATATTGGGAATTGCCAAAAGTCATTTCTTTGACTTCGCCATTCTTACCCTCCTGATAATCTATCTGGGTGGTTGCGGGTTCATCAGTAATCCAGCTGATGATGGATTGAACTTTGTCGTTTTGGGCGAGTGCGGAGTCGGTTCTGACTTGATCAATTTTTGGAGGAACGTTATCTACGCCGGTGATAAAGGTAGGAGCAACTATTCCTTGAGCTGGATAGGTGGCCGAATTACTATCATAGTCTTTAGCGGTAATGGAATAACTATAAGTAGCTCCGGGAATCAAATTTTTGAGCATAACAGAATGATCGGTCAGGAGACTTGGGTTACCTTGGGAGCCGGTATCTTTGGAATCTTTGATATTAGTGTAGGTTATGAGCGCATCCGTAGGAACATTGCTTGTAAAAACAATGGTGGCTTCGTGTTCGGTAGTGGAACCGGTTTTTACATTGGTCAGTTGTGGAGGAGATTTGGGGGTGAAAGTCAGATCGCCGGAAGAGTAGATATTGTTGTTAGCATCTTTGCCGCTTACCCGGAAATGATACTCGGTATTTTGAGTAAGGCCGGTAATATCGATGGAATGAGTGGTGGCGGAAGTAGTATCGCCCTTATTCAGTCCGTAGGTATTATCGACGCCATAATCCACCAGGCTGGTGGTTTTCTGGGAAGTAGTCCATGTAATCAAAGCTTCGCCCATCTTAGTGGAAGCGATTTTAATGGAAGACAGAGAAGAAGTCGATTTGGTGGTAAGATTTTGTTCCGGTGATTTTCCGATATTGCCGATCGCGTCAGCTGAACTGGCTATATAATAATATTTTGTTCCGGGCACCAACCCGTTGAGGATTACAGTGTGTTTGGTGTCATATTTAGTCGGGTCGATATTGATCAAACTGTCGGCGCCGGAGCCCTCGTAAGTGCCACTGGTAATTCCATAAAAAACATTGCTACTGGACTTCTCATCAGTATCCCAAGTTATAGTAGCCGACTCACCGGTAATGGTACCGACAGAAACATTGGAAATAACCGGCGGAGTTTTGTCGCCCTGGTCGCCCCAACCAATCGCCGTGTAGAGAGTATCAGAAGTAGTGAAAGTTACATCCTCCGAAGTAAAATTATCATCAACATCCAATTCATCGATGGCTTTGGTTTTGATATGATAAGTAGTTTTGGGAGTCAGGCCGGTCAGATGATAATAGTGCAGTCTGGTCGGACTTAATATCTCCTGATGATTTACGCAATTAGAAACGTCGGCAATTTCAGCGACGCCCCAACATAGTCTTGAAGTAGCAGTGGAGTTGGTAGAAACTTCACTGTCTCCGGTTTTAGCCGGCAGAGTGATGGTCGCTTCGGTGTCTGAAACTTGAAGGGCTCCCGGATTGCCCGGATCAGTCAGTGGGATATGTTCGATTGGAGTCTTGGTGGTATCGAATTCCTTAGTAGCAGTAAAATTGGTATTGGAGTCATTAGTATCTACGACTTTAATTTCCAGATAATAGTGCGTGCTAGCATCCAATCCCGTTAGATGATAATAGTGAGTCTTGGTGCCGTTAGGAGTGTTGGTGGAGTCAATATCCTGATGGTGGGCACAGCTATTCATATCCATGATGGGTTGGGTGTCATAGCAGAGCTTGGAGTATGATTCGGTGTTAACCGGAGGCAGGGTTACCAACGCTTCAGTGTCGGAGTATTGAGGAACAGTAAGATCGCCGATGACAGTGAGAACCGGGTGGGAGGATTGCTGTTCTTTGGTAGTAAAAGAATACTCTTCCGGATTTTGAGTGGTCACTACATTATTCAAATTATCTTCGCAAGAAATACGATACCAGTATTTGGTGGAGAAAATTATGCCGGCCGTGAGATGGATAGCGTGATCTTGGTTGTAATTATCTTCGCTGGCAATTTCACCGGGATAATTTTGTCCGTCAACACGGTACTCGATTGAACATTTGGACGGCTGGTCGGTGTTAAAAGAAATTACCGCGGTAGTGTCAGTGAGAACCGTTGGCGGATCGGAAATATTTGATATGGAAGTCAGCGCGGGATGTTGAAACTCAGGATTTTTGTCCGTCTTGAAAGTAAATTCACTGGAAGTCAGAGTCGTTGGCGATGGCAGATCGTCTGTTGAAATAACTTTGCAGAAGTAATCCGTATCCGGATCCAGTCCGTCCATCTTTAAAGCATGGGCCTTACCATAACCGGTCGCGTCTGAAGTAGTCAAATTGTATGGCCCGGCATGAACAGTGCCGCATTCCAAAGTGGAATTGGCAATCTGGTCAGTAGTCCATTTCACATAGGCGTAATTCCAACTAGTGGTAACGTCATCACTGCCTGGAGTAGAAATGGTTGAAAGCGGATCATGTTGGTCGACCTGTGTTTTCAAAGTCGTGAAGCTAAACTCACCGGATGTTTGCGTTGGTGAACCGATGTCATCAGTAGAAGTCACTTTACAATAGTACTTAGTATCGACGGAGAGATTACTGATCTCCAGCATGTGGGATTTATTGTAGTTGGTCAGATCTTCTTTGGTTTTATCGGTATAGCTTCCAGGCGTGGTGGAACAACCGATATGCTGGTTAGCCGGTTGGTCGGTAGTCCAGTAGATGTGAGCGGAGGTGTCACCGCGGGTAATGTCGGCCGAATCAGAACCGTTAGCAGAAGCTGGGGTAGAAATGGTTGAAAGCGGATCATGTTGGTCGACCTGTGTTTTCAAAGTCGTGAAACTGAACTCACCGGATGTTTGCGTTGGTGAACCGATGTCATCAGTAGAAGTCACTTTACAATAGTACTTAGTATTGACGGAGAGATTACTGATCTCCAGCATGTGGGATTTATTGTAGTTGGTCAGGTCTTCCATTGTCTTTTCAGTGTAGGATCCCGGGGTAGTGGAACAACCAATGTGTTGGTTGGCAATCTGGTCGGTGGTCCAGTAAATAAAAGCATGGGTGTCTCCGCGGGTAATGTCAGAACTATCGGAATCATTGGCACTGACTGGCGTGGAAATACTAGCCAATGGTGCATGTTGGTCGACCTGAATCTTTTCGGTGGTAAAGTTCACTTCCCCGGTCGCGTAGGTATCGGTATTATCATTGGAATCCGTCAGTTTCATTTTGACATAATATTTGGTGTCCGGAGTCAATCCTGGTAAGTGGTAGATATGAATGCGGGAATTGGTGACAGCCGGAGTTTCGCCGGTACAAGTTGATATATTAATGTTATTGTTTTCTGAATAACATAGTTTTGAATCCGAACTGGTGCCGGCGTCAAAAATCACGTCCGCTTCGGCGTCCGAATACTGGACAATAGTCGGGTCGGTATCATGAGTCGCTTGTGAAAGCGAAATATGATCTACTTGGATCTGTTTAGTGGTGAATTTTATATCAGCTGAATCGGAAGAGAGAAAAACCACATCACTGTCTTCCGAATCGATGGTTTGAATACGGTAATAATAGGTCGTGTTGGGCGTCAGAGCCGGATTATCGGGTGTGTCTCCCGCTCCCAGTTGGAAGTAATGGTTGAGAGTGTGGGTATTGTCGACAATGAGATGGAGATTATCGTTTGAATCGCCATTGAGGCAAGTTGTGAAATCAGCGTCACTGATCTGGCTGTTCGAATAACATAGATTGGCAAAAGAATGAGAATCGGTCGGTTCTTTTATCATTTCAGTAGTATCGGTAGTTATCAGTTGTCCGTCAGTGGTCGGATCACCAGGATCGGTCAGCGGCACATGGGATTCCTGGGAATAGAGGGTGGTAAAAGAAAATTCATCGGATGTTTTGGTGGTCGGACTTGGTAGGTCATCGGTCGAAATCGCTTGGCAATAATATTTGGTGGAAACAGAAAGTCCCGAGATCTTGAGTACATGAGATTTATTGTAGTGCGCCAGGTCTTCCACTGATTCTTCAGTATATGGTCCCCCGGAAATTAATGAACATTCCACTCTTTGGTTGGCCACTTGGTCGGTCGTCCAATGGACGTATGCGAAACTATCTTCTCTCGTGATATCGCCGGTGTCGCCGTCGTTGGCCGAGACGGGAGTGGAAATATATGACAATGGATCATGCTGGGAAATTTGGGTTTTGAGAGTATGAAAAGTGCTTTCTCCCGATACCGTCACATTACCCGAAGTGTCTTGACTGGCCATGCGATAGAAGTAATCCGTGTCCGGAGTGAGTGAACCCAAACTCATGACAAATGTATGCGAGAGATCCGCGTTTGAATTGGCCTGGTAATGTTGGTAAGGATTGTGGGAAGAATTATTTGGATTGAAATTGGCAATCGGCGGAGTATAGCCCTCGGTATGAGTTTCGGTTCCCCATAAAATCCAGGAGCTGGTCTTTTTGTCGGTGGACCAGCCGAGAGCCGCTTGCGTATCAGTCAGAATTAATGGATTAGTATCCGGCGTGATGACCGGCAAAGTATAATCCACGGTAGTGGTGAAATGCAGGAACGCTCCGGTAATGTCATAATTTTGCACGGCAAAAGCGTTGGCATCGCCATTTTTTACTGATTTGACCGAAAAGTAATAAGTGGTACCGGGATTACGTCCAGAGATGGTGCAAGTGTGAGCGGTAGCATAACCGCCGGGACAGGTGCCGGTATCGGGACTCACCAGTTGGCCGTTGGCATAGCTAGTGGAATAGTAGAGCTCACTGGAAGAACTGATGTCCGTATCCCAGGTAATGGTCGCCGAGGAATTACCTATGTCAGTGGCTTGGACATTGCTGATCGCCGGTCCGGCCAAAGTATGGAAAGTGTCATAAGGAGAGATTGGCTGATAGTAGACTTCGGTGTTCCAAAGCGATTGCGAGTAGACTTTGTATTCATAGGTGGTATCCGGGATCAGTTGTCCGCCGGGGATAGTCACACTGTGATGTTCACTGTAGCCGGAAGGTGAATAATAATTCCAAGTTTCGGTTCCCGGAATACGCCAATAAACGGCGCTGGTGCCGGTAAGCAAAGTATTGGGATCTTGGGCGTCATAAGTATCCCAATCGATGGTGACTTGAGTGGCGTATTTGGTTTCATCGGGAACACTCGTGGAATGGATAGAAATATTTTTGGATAAAGATGATCCACCGGCACCCGGAACCGCACACAGTGTTTCGCTCCATTGGGAATAATCGGAAGAATTTCCCGTTCCATCAGTCGGATGATCCTTAATTTTGTATTTGTAACAATATTTATCAGAGTTGGATAATCCGGAATCGGTGATATAGTTATCCGATTTGGCGTTGCTTTGATAAAGAGTAAAGTTGGTGCAAGGATTATTATTTTTGGAATCATGACAGCGGTAGATTTGGTACTTGTCAAAACCATTGAACGTATTTTCCTTGCCTTCTCCATAGAGAGCCGGGATGCCCCAAGAAAGAACCAGGCGATAGTCGGATGTTTGTGGATTACTCGTATCATAATATTTGAAAGCATATGGATTTTGGGGAGTAACGGCATAGTTGCAAGTTGTTCCGTTGCACAAGTTTTCATTGTTGGTGGAATAGTTGTTGTACTGGTCTTTATATACGACGCAAACTTTGCGAGCGTCATCGTTGTTGTCGGTGAAAGTGAAAGTTTTTGGATTGGAATCCAAACTGTGCCAACTCAAAAAATGAGCGGTGACAAAACTTTCAATATCGGCAGGAGTTTGGGCGCCGCCAAAACAAGCGCAACTGGTGCCGGCGCAATTGTCGTTCACATTATATAGTTGGGTATTGTCAACTACATAGCTCAAAGAGTCACCGGCATCCGTGCCGGTAAGGCCGATTTTAGCTGAAATATTGCCGGCACTGGTTGATCGGTCTAAAAATATTGTCGGCGAGGTCGGATTGTTGGTATCCAAAGTAAACGATGCCGATTGATTTTTGCCTACTTGCAAAGCCGTGTTGCCGTCATTGGCCACTACTTGAATAATGGCACTGGTGTAATAAATATTCGGCAAATCATTTTTTATTGTCCAAGTTCCACTTCCGCTATAGATATAATTCGGCGCGCTGCCGGTCATTGTGACTTGCCCATCGCCTGTTTTGTTGGCCGAGTTCGTCGCCACATACCAAACTTTATTGCTTCCCGATTGAGAATGTGAAACAGCTGTTGTATTGTTCATGCCTCGGCTGCATCCCTGAAGTTGATACGGGGCACTGATTGTCCGGCTGGTGCAATAAATCAACTCATTTTCAATTTGTACCGTTTGCGGTCCGGTTGGCAGATATGAATAATTTCCAGCCAGATTTATAGTGCTTGCTCCGACAGCCAAAGGACTGTCCGTAAATGTAACTCCCAAATCCGCTTCATAATAAATCGTGTGATGGTTATAATTCGGCGCGTCGCTGTCCTGATCATGAGTCGTATAATTTATACCCAGGCGCATTGGCGTGGTTGAGGTGTCGATGTTGACCGTCGGGACATCCACTACTGGAGAATTATTGACCGCATAATCAACTTCCATGTTATGCAGGACAGGCGTCAAGCCTGAATTATTCGTATCCAACCACACGGAATATTGAACCCACTGGTCACCTGATCCGTCAGCTTGTGTCGAATTTATATTTTCTCCGGCCGGCGTGGTGTTGTAATAACTTGAAGCATAATCAGTGTCTCCGGCAGTTGCCGCACAACTCGTCGGACCGCACCATTTGGAACCGCCGGCCCAATTGGGCGCGCCGCTGCCATTGTCCGGCGCGGTGCGAATTTGGAATTTGACATCCGTTCCCGACAAAGCGTCTTCGCCCCATTTTAGAGTAGCCAGAATGTTGCCGGGAGAAACAGCGTTATACGGAGAACCTAAAAGTTGGAAGGATCCGGTTGGATAATAGACATAAGACAAGGTGACATCTTGAAAATTGGGAACATTATTTATATTGGTTGAACGCAAAGTTTCGCGGTATTGCACAAATCGCCTGCCATCGATCGAAGTTCCCAAATCATAATTTTTTGAAGGAATTGTCGCCCAGGAAGTCCAGGTTCCATCCGGGCTCAAAACATTGCCGGCTCTGATTTCCAAAGTTGTCCATGTTCCCGCCGGTGTCGAATCCGTCCAAGTGATCGTTGAAAAGTCGCGCGCGCTCGTCAAATCCAAAACCGGCGAAGTTGAAACTCCTTTATTGTCGACAATCAGATCATCGGTCGAGGTGTTGGCATTGGTTGCGCCATTGACATTGCTTACCACCAAATCCCAGGTTCCGCCGTAAGTTTGCGATGAATCCAAAGTGGCTGTGATTTGATTGGTATTCACCCAATTCACATTGGAAAGATTCACTTGGGCCGCCGTCGCCTGATTGACAATTTTGACGGTAGCGCCGGCAATAAAATTGGGAATGCTCGCCACTCCATTAACCGTTACCGTTACGCTTCCTTGATCAGTGCCGTCCAGATGCGTGGCATTGCCGTCATTGCCGGTGGTTGCAATGGAAGAAATGGTCGGAACTGTTTGCACCGATTGCAAGCCTGACGTTTGCGTGGCGGAAGCGCCGTTCGGATTGGTGACCACCAGATCCCAATTGCCGGCCGGCGTGTTGGAAGTATTGAAAGTGCAGACAATCTGGGTGCTGGTGAGAGAACTGTTGGTCGCCGTCACGTTTGTTCCACCTTTGATCAACTTTACCGTTGCACCGGCCACAAAATCCGAACCGTTGATGGTGAGCGTCATGTTGTTATAACCGTTATTCGGCGTATAGTTGATGTCATAAAATTTATGCGGATCTCCGGTGTTATCGGAAATCGCATAAGAACTGACGACCGGCACCATCGCGTTGTAATTCATAGTCACGTCCGAAACTTGCGATTTGTTGCTCAAGTCGGTAAGAAGATACACTTTATATTGTATCCATTGATCATTGCTTCCGTCTTTCACTGAAGCCGGCATGCCTTCTCCTCCGCTTGGATCGGTGAAAACGGAATTGCTCGTTCCGTCCGGACCGATCCAGTTGGTCCAAGTGGAATTGTCCGGCGAAGTTCTGATTTGAAAAACCACATCCGAATTGCCGGGCTTGCTTTCCGTCCAAACAATTGAGTTCAAAGTGTTGTTGGCAGAAAGAGTGTTGTACGGAGACGAAGTCAAAACAAAAGGACCGCCTGATGTTATGGAAATATCATTCAAGGCGGAAACTTGATTTATATTTGTAGAGCGCAAAGTGGTTCGGTATTGCACGAATCGTTTGCCGTTGAAAGTCGCGACGGAATCTCCACTATTAAATTGCGTCCAAGCCGTCCAAGTTCCGTCCGGCGTGGCAATATTTCCCGCCCGCATTTCAATCAGGACCGAAGTGGTTCCCGGGCTCGATGTTTCGCTCCAGGATATGTTGCCGTAATACGGATAACTGCCATAAGACACATCGGAAATCGTAATAACGGACGAGGTGGAAACGCTTTTATTGACAATCACCAAATCATCGGCTGCCGTGTTGGCATTGGACTGCCCGTTGCCATTGGTCACTACCACATCCCATGTTCCGCCATAAGCCTGGGAAGAATCCAAAGTGGCCGTGATTAAATTATCATTGGAAACCGTCACATTGCTCAAACTTACTTGAGCTGCTGTCGCTTGATTTACAATTTTGACGGTAGCGCCCGTGACGAAATGCGGAACTCCGCCGCCGGTGCCGGTGATAGTCAATGTGACATTGCCCTGATCCGTGCCGTCGCGGCCGCGAACCCACGCACCGTCGTCGCGATCCAAGGTGGCAGCGCAGTGATCCCGACCGAATGGATCGACGCGGTGCCCGCGGTCGTGCAGTCCTGGTACGGCGGCAGCCAGGCCGGCCCCGGTCTTGGCGACGTGCTCCTCGGCGTCATCAACCCGTCAG
>Ga0209048_10000384_pt1 | contig 47590 bp, 43 predicted proteins | sample FrelakmetCRP12CR_FD_187146 | JGI IMG/M metagenome (GOLD analysis project Ga0209048, IMG submission 187146) | Freshwater lake sediment microbial communities from the University of Notre Dame, USA, for methane emissions studies - CRP12 CR (SPAdes)... | ecosystem: Environmental > Aquatic >...
ACACCGACATTCCAGCCCCACGCCCAGTCATCGCCGGTGACGTCGACACCTGATTCGAGGGCGGGCGTGGACTGCGCGATGGCGTTCCATGTCGCAGATCCCGGGGCAACGCCGGCAGTCGCTGCGGCTTGAAGCAGCGCACCCGAGTAGTTGACTTGCTTGGTCAGCGTCGCCTTGATCTGCTGATAGTCGGCACCGGCGCCGATCGTGAAATTCTCGACGGGCTTCCACGACAGCGCTGGATTGATGTTCATCGTCTTGATATCCGACTTGATCGCCTGGAAGCGGCCGATGAATGTGTTGTCGTATTCCGTAACGAGGCCGAACGGCGCGTTGACGCCGATGCCGAACGCCCACTCCTTGTTGATCGGGAACACGCCATACAGGTTCGGAACGACATTGAGGCTGCCCGCGTCGCCACCATTGTCGCCGAGAGGCTGGAGGACGGCGGGGTTGCACACCGGCGGGTAGCAGCCCGCGGGAAGCGAGGTCCCGTTGCTGAACTTCATCGACACGTTGAGCAGGTGGACCGCCCCTGCGACCTGATTGGTGCCGATGCGCGACATCCCGGCCGGGTTGGCCCAGACGGTGCTGGCGTCTTCCGCTACCGCGGCGCCACCGGCAAAGGCGTTACCGATCCCGCTGCCCGAATTTTCCTGCAATGCGAAGCCCGCGCCGAGGACCTGACCCGCGCCGAGCGCGAGCGCGAACCCGGCGACAGCGGTGGCAATCCGGGTGCGACGGAAGGGGGTGTTCATGGCAGATCTCCTCTTGTTGACGATGCGAAGCGTAGCCCGGGGAAGGGGCACGCCAATTTGAGTGACCGTTGGGGAACGCTACCCGACGCTCGGGCACCGAGGCCGGGATCGAGGTCTGTTATTGGACAAATATACACCTGCACCGGGGTGCCGGACGGTTCGCAGCCCGGGGCTTTCGGGCCTCGTCGCCGGGGTGTTGTTTTTGGGCAAATCTGGTATCCGGGTGGGCTCACTCCGCCGGCAATTCGCGCGGCCGCCGGTCCACCCCTACTGCAACATAGGTCAGGCTGGCCTCGGTCACCTTGACGCAGATCACGTCCCCCGGATTGCGCTGGGCGTAGACCTCGACGTCGACGGTGATCGAGGTCCGCCCGACCCGGCCGATGCTTGCGTAAAAGCTCACCAAATCGCCGATCAACACCGGCTGCTTGAACACGAACGAGTTGACGGCGACCGTCGCGACCCGCCCGCGCGCCCGGCGCGCGGCCACGACGCCGCCGGCGATGTCGACCTGCGACATCACCCAGCCGCCGAAGATGTCGCCGTGCTGGTTGGCATCGGCCGGCATCGGAACCACGCGCAGCGCGGGTTCGCGGTCCGGGAGCGTGACGGGCGGCTCGGTCACGGGATGTCGGGTACCAATACCCTTCCGCAGGGCACCGCGAGGCGGGACCGCTCCCGCAGGATCGGCCTCGACCGCGGCCCCTGCCCCCGCCGATCCTTCACTACGCCGCCTTTTTCGCCTCGTCGCGGAGCTCGCGCCGCAGGATCTTGCCGACGTTGGTCTTCGGCAGCTCCTTCCGGAACTCGACGTCGCGGGGCATCTTGTAGCCGGTCAGGTGCTGGCGGCAGTGCTTCAGCACCTGGTCGGCGGTCAGGCTCTCGTCTTTCCTGACGATGAAGAGCTTCACCGCTTCGCCCGACTTGGCGTCCGGTACGCCCACGGCCGCGCATTCGAGCACCCCCGGGTGCATCGCGACGACACCCTCGATTTCGTTCGGGTAGACGTTGAAGCCGGAGACCAGGATCATGTCCTTCTTGCGGTCGACGATCTTGACGAAGCCTTTCTCGTCCATGACCCCGATGTCGCCGGTCATGAAGAAGCCGTCGGCCGTCATCACCTTCGCGGTCTCGTCGGGCCGGTTCCAGTAGCCCGCCATCACCTGCGGACCGCGGATGCAGATCTCCCCCGGCTGGCCCAGTGCGACGTCCTTGCCGGCGTCGTCGCGCAACGTGACCTCGGTCGACGAGATCGGGAGCCCGATCGAGCCGTTGTACGCGGGCAGGTCGAGCGGGTTCATGGTGGCCGCGGGCGAGGTCTCGGTGAGCCCGTAGGCCTCGACGAGCGTGCAGCCCGTGACCTCCTTCCACTTGACGGCGACCGCCTCCTGCACGGCCATCCCGCCGCCCAGCGTCAACCGCAGCGACGAGAAGTCGAGCTTCGCGAAATCCGGATTGTTCACGAGCACGTTGAACAGCGTGTTGACGCCGGTGATCCCGGTGAACTTGAATTTTCCCATCTCGGCGACGAAGCCCGGAATGTCGCGCGGGTTCGGAATCAGCACATTCTCGGCGCCCAGCGTCATGAAGGTGAGGCAGTTCGCCGTCAGCGAGAAGATGTGGTAGAGCGGCAGCGGCGTGATGATGATCTCGCGCTTGTCACTCAGGAACGGCCGCACCCACGCGCGCGCCTGCAGCAGGTTGGCGATGATGTTCCGGTGCAGGAGCATCGCGCCCTTCGCGACACCCGTCGTGCCGCCGGTGTACTGCAGGAACGCGATGTCGTCATGGCCGACCGGCACCGGCTCGAGCTTCGCCCGGCGGCCCGCGGCCAGCGCGTCGTGCAGGCGGATCGCCCCGGCCATCTTCCACTCCGGGATCATCTTCTTCACGTGCCGGAGCGCCAGGTCGACGACGATGCCCTTGAACCCGAGGAGCTCGCCGATGCTGGTGACGATCACCTGGCGGACCTTGGTTTTCCCGACAACCTCCTGCACGGTGTGCGCGAAGTTCTCGACGACGACGATCATTTCGGCGCCCGAATCGACGAGCTGGTGCTCGAGCTCGCGCGCCGTGTACAGCGGGTTGACGTTCACCACCGTGCAGCCGGCGCGCAGGATGCCGAAGAGGCACACCGGGTACTGCAGGATGTTCGGCATCATCAGCGCGACCCGCGAGCCCTTCTTGCAGCCGTTCGCCTGCAGGTACGCGCCGAATGCGGCGGACAGCGCGTCCAGTTCGCCGAACGTGATCGTCTTGCCCATGCACGTGAAAGCGGGGCGCGCCGCGAACTTCGTCACGCTCTCCTCGAACACGTCGCGGACGGACTTGTACGCGTTGATGTCGATCTCGGCCGGTACGCCTTTCGGATAGTGCTTGAGCCAGATCTTTTCCACGGGTCTCCTCCCCTTTGCAATCGTTCGGGTGGTCGCTTGGCACGCGAGCGCGGCCTGGCCACCTTTCGGTACGGGCAATGGCATGGGTTCTATCGCGCGATCGGGCCGCGCCCGCACCGGGTGACGATGCTACACCAGAAGCCGCGGTGGCCGCCTCTGCGACAAATTGCCCCGGCCATTTCGCAACGGCGGCGCGGCAGAATCGCCCCGACCGTCGCGCCATCGCGGCGCGGCGGATCGGGCGCCGCGCCGGCTAGCCCCGGGCCTGGGCGTGGTGGAGGGGGCCGCCGCGGAAGGGGGCGAAGCCCGTGCCGAAGATCGCGCCGGCGTCCACGAGATCCGCGTCCGCCACGATGCCCTCGGCGAGCGCCGCCTTGGCTTCGGCAACGAACGGCCCGATGAGCCGGTCGGCCAGCCCGGCGGGAACGGTGCCGGCCGGCTGCTTCGCGGGCTTGCCGCTCGCGTAATCGTAGAAGCCGCGCTTGGTCTTGCGCCCGAGGTGGCCGGCGGCAACGAGGTCGGAGAGTTTTTTCGGGGGCGTCGCGTCCGGCGTCAACATCTTGCCGACGGCGACACAAATGTCGAGCCCCACGGTATCGGCGAGTTCGATCGGACCCATCGGCATCCCGAACGCGAGCGCGGCCTCGTCCACCGTTTCCGGGGCAATGCCCTCATCGACGCAACGCATCGCCGCCATCAGGTACGGCGCGAGCACGCGATTGACGAGGAAGCCCGGCGCGCTCTTCACCGGGAGGGGCAACCGGTCGATCTGGCGGACGAACGCCGCGGCCGGCGGAGTCAGTTCGGCACGGGTCTGCAGGCCCTGCACGATCTCGACCAGCATCATCTTCGCGACCGGGTTGAAGAAGTGGAGGCCGATCAACCGCGTCGGATCGGCCATCGCGACCGCGATGTCCTCGAGTGGAATGGACGAGGTGTTGGTGGCGAGGATCGCGCCGGGCTTTGCCTTGCGCTCGAGCGCCGCGAACAGGGCGCGCTTGGCATCGACGTTCTCGAAGATCGCCTCGATGATGACATCGGCCCGGGCGACACCGTCGCCGGCGACATCCGGAATCAGCCGGTCCACCGCGTCGCGGACGCGTCGCGGATCGCGCAGGCGATCCGCGAACAGTTTCGCCGCACGCCCCATCGCCGGCGCGAGCCGGTCGGCATTCTGGTCCTGCAACGTTACAGTCAACCCGCGCAGCGCGCACCACGCGGCGATGTCGCCGCCCATGGTGCCGGCGCCGACGACGTGAACGTGCGCCGCCTGGAACTCGCCGTCCTTGCCCAGGGATTTCAGCCGCTCCTGCAACCTGAACACGCGGATCAGGTTGGTGGCCGTCGGCGTATTGAGCAGCGACGGGATCGACGCCGGATCGGACGACGGCACCGCGAGCGCGTTGCCGTCGTATTTCACCCAGATGTCGAGGACCGCGTACGGCGCCGGGTAGTGCTCGCGCCGTGCGCGCTTTGCCACCTGTTTCCTCGCCTGCGCAGCGATGATCCGGCGCACCAGCGGATTCAGCGTGAGCGATTGCGGAAAACCGAGCCGCCGCGGCGGCGGCAGCGCCTTGAGAACGCCGCGCACCGTGTTCTCCATGATCCGCGCAGGCACGCATTCGTCGGCGATGCCCAGCCGCTTCGCGCGGCGCGCGTCGATCGTGCGCCCGGTGAGCATCAGATCGAGCGCCGCCGGCGCGCCGGCCAATCGGGGCAAGCGCTTCATTCCGCCCCAGCCCGGCACGATCCCCAGCATGACTTCGGGCAGGCCCAGGCGTGTGCCCGGTTCGTCGACGACCACACGGTAGCGGCAGGCGAGCGCCAGCTCGAGTCCCCCGCCCAGGCAAAAGCCGCGGACCAGGGCAACCGTAGGGTACTTGACGGCGGCAAGCCGCTCGAACGTGTCCCAGCCACGCTTGACCAGCGCGAGCGCCCCGGCCTCGTTCTCGAGCTGGCCGAACTCGTCGACATCGGCACCGGCGATGAAACCGTTGGCCTTCCCCGAGGCGATGACGAGCCCGCGCGGCGGGTCGCGGTCGAGCAGATCGAGCGCCTGGTTGAGTTCCGCCAGCACCGGCGCGCCCAGCGTGTTGGTGGTCGCGCCGGCGCGGTCGAGCGTCAGCCGCGCGAGGCCGTCGGCATCGCGTTTGAGGGTCCAGTGCTGCATCGCGAATTCGCTTCCTTGGTGTTCTCGGGGCATTTTGGAATCTCCTGGCGCGGGTCGGGCGACCCGGCTCAAACCCGTTCGACCAGCATCGCCCCGCCCAGGCCGCCACCGATGCAGATCGCCGCCATTCCGCGCCGCCCGCCGGTACGCTTCAGGACGTTCAGCACGTGCAGGACGATTCTCGCCCCCGAGGCGCCGACCGGATGACCGAGCGCGACGGCGCCGCCGTCGACGTTGAGCTTGGCTTCGTCGAGCGATCCGAGCGCCGCGGGAAGTCCCAGCTCCTGCTCGCAATACTCGGCGCTCTGCCAGGCGCGTTCGCAGGCGATCACCTGCGCCGCGAAGGCCTCGTTGATCTCCCAGGCGTCGAGGTCGTTCAAGCCCAGGCGATTGCGGGTGAGAATCGGCGTCGCCGCGTGCACCGGTCCGAGCCCCATCTGCGCCGGATCGAGCCCGGCCCACTCCGAATCGACGATGCGCCCGAGGGGCGTGAGTTTGTGCTTTTCGACGGCGCGCTCCGACGCGATCACGAGCCATGCGGCGCCATCGGTGACCTGCGAGCTGTTCCCGGCGGTGACGTTGCCGTATTTGCGATCGAAGAACGGCTTCAACTTGGCGAGGTTCTCGACGGTCGAGTCCTCGCGCATGCCGTCGTCGTGCGCGTACAGCTTGCCCTTCCTGTCGTAGAGCGGAACGACTTCGCCGTCGTAATGACCCGCCTTCTGCGCGGCGATCACGCGCGCGTGGCTGCGCGCTGAATATTCATCCATGTCGCCTCGCGTGATGCCGAACCTGAACGCGAGGTTCTCGGCCGTCTGGCCCATCAGCAGGCCGACCATGGGATCGGTCAGGCCCTTCATGAGACCGATCACCGGCGCGAGATAGCCAAGCTTGAACTTCGCGGCCAGCGCCGCACGCTGGCCGAGCGTCTTCGCCGCATACCAGTTCGACAACCAGTGCACCATCGCATCGGAAAACAGGAGCGGCGCACGCGACAGCGCGTCGACCCCGCCGGCGAGAACGAGGTTCGAGCGCCCCGCGCGAATGTTGTTGACTGCGGAGTCGAGCGCCTGCATCCCCGACGCGCAGTTGCGCATCACGGTCCAGCCAGGCACTTTCATCCCGCAGCCCATCCGCAACGCCACGACGCGGCCGATGTTCACTTCGTCGACCGATGGCGCTGCGCAACCGAGGATCACCTCGTCCAGTTCCGTCGGCGCGAACGGCTGGCGAACGAGGAGCGCGCGACCAGCGGCGGTGGCGAGGTCGGACGCGGCGAACGGGCCCGGCCGATTGCGCGATTTTAGGAACGGCGTGCGCGCGCCGTCGATGATATAGACCGGTTCGTTCATGTCGTTTCGATTCCGAAGATCAACGGCCTCGCGGCCGGTTCAGTTCGTCTAGGCCGCTGCCTTGTGCACGACCGGCGGCGACGCCACTTCCCGCCCGGTGACGGCCGCGGGCTTCATCTCCGACGCACCGAGATCTGCGGCGAAATCGTCGACACGGATCACCTTCGCGGTCAGGTCCCGGGCAGCGATGACGGTCGTCCCCTCCACACCGGTGATCACGCCGGCCGCCTGCCCGCGGGCGACGAGAACGTCGAGACTCGCGCCCGGCGGCAATTTCCCGTCGATGCGACCTTCTCTCGCCGCAGCCCGCAACTTCGCCTCGATCGGTTCGGCCGCGACCGTCGCCATCAACGCGCGCTCGATCAACGCCACCGGATTGTCCGGCGAGCGCGAGATGTACATTCCCGCAGTAAGGCGATCGCGCGCCGCGGACGGCAAAATCAGGATGCGCGCCACTTTCTGGCCCAGCTTGTCGGAGGGCACCACGTACGGCCGACCGAGCGGGAATACGACGCGGCGCATGATCGCGGCGACGAACCGGTTCGGGAAGTTCGAGATCACGCCCTCGATCGCAGTCTGGGCCTTGAACATCGCGTCCCACATCGCCCAATGCATCAGCGGCGCGTCCGCGTGCTGCCGGCCTTCGGCCTCGTAGCGGCGCAGGGTCGCGGAGCAGAGGTACATCAGCGAGAGGATGTCGCCGAGCCGCGCCGAGAGCTTCTCCTTGCGCTTGAGCGCGCCGCCGAGCATTCCCATCGACACGTCCGAGAGGAACGCGAACGCCGCGGAGAACCTCGTCAGCTGCTGGTAGTAGCGGCGGGTTTCCGGCGCCACGTCGGCAGGCGCGCGCACGAAGTGGGAGCCCGTCAGACCCATCACGAAGGTGCGCGCGAGGTTGGACAGCATGAAGCGCACGTGGCCGAACAGCGCCGCGTCGAATTCGACCGACGCCTTTTCGCGGTCGGCTTCGCGCGTCGCGGCCATTTCCTTCAGCACGTACGGGTGGCAGCGAATCGCCCCCTGCCCGAAGACGATCAGGCTGCGCGTCAGGATGTTCGCGCCCTCGACGGTGATCGCGACCGGGATCTGCATGTACGCGGCGCCGATGAAGTTCGACGGTCCCATGCAGATGCCCTTGCCGCCGACCACGTCCATGCCGTCGTTGACGACCTGCCGGCCGCGCTCGGTGAGATGCAGCTTGGCGATGCCGGAGATCACCGCCGGCTTCTCGCCCAGGTCGATCGCCGCGGCCGTCAGCGTGCGCGCGGCGTCCATCATGTACAGGTTGCCGCCCATCCGCGTCAGCGCTTCCTCGATGCCCTCGAACTTGCCGATGGGGGTCTTGAACTGCTGGCGCACGTGCGCATAGCCGCCGACGGCGCGCACCGCGAGCTTCGCCATGCCGGTGGCCGACGACGGCAGCGAAATGCCACGGCCGGCCGCGAGACACTCCATCAGCATCCGCCAGCCGCGCCCGAGCATCGGCTGACCGCCGATCACCCAGTCCATCGGGATGAAGATTTCCTTGCCGGACGTCGGGCCGTTGTGGAATACGGCGTTGAGCGGCATGTGGCGCCGGCCGATCTCCACGCCGGGATGCGAGGTCGGGATCAGCGCGCAGGTGATGCCGATGTCTTCCCGCTCGCCGACGAGATGTTCGGGGTCGTAGGCGCGGAAGGCGAGTCCCAGCAGCGTCGCGACGGGGCCCAGCGTGATGTAGCGCTTGTCCCACGTTACGCGCAGCCCCAACACGCGCCGTCCCTCGTACTCGCCCCAGCAGACGATGCCGTAGTCGGGAATGGACGCCGCGTCGGAGCCGGCATTCGGACTCGTGAGCGCGAAGCAGGGGATCTCCAGACCTTTCGCCAGGCGCGGCAGGTAATGTCGTTTCTGCTCGTCCGTACCGTAGTGCGCGAGCAGCTCGCCCGGCCCGAGCGAGTTCGGCACCATCACGGTCACCGACACCGTGCCCGAGTGCGTCGACAGCTTGGTCATGACCTGCGAATGCGCGTAGGCGGAAAAACCGAGTCCGCCATATTCCTTCGCGATGCTCATCCCGAGAAAGCCGCGATCCTTGATGAACTGCCACACTTCGGAAGGGAGATCGCGGTAGACATGCGTGGTTTCCCAATCGGTCACCATCGCGCAGAGCTCCTCGACGTCGTGATCGAGAAACCGCTGCTCTTCGGGGGAAAGCGTCGCGTACCGCGTGTCGAGCAGACGGCGCCATTCGGGCCGCCCCGAGAACAGCTCGCCATCCCACCACACCGTGCCGGCTTCGATCGCGTCGCGTTCCGTCTGCGACATCGGCGGCATCACCTTGCGGAATAAGGCGAGCACGCCGTCGCTGAAGAGCTTTCGCCGCAGCGCCGGGATGTTCGCGGGAATGGCGAGCAGCACGAAGGCGACGGTCAGCGCGAGCGCGAGCCAGCCGGGCATCGTGGGCACTCCCCACGCCACGCCGAGCGCGACCGCGATCGCCGCGCTGAAGGCCCAGCCGGGCGCATTGACATAGGCCAGCGCCAACGCGCCGACGAGCACTGCAAGGAGCCAGAAGACGGTCAACATGGGAATCTCCTTCCGAAAGTGCAAATGGTCGGGGTTCGGCGCGCCATCGCTTCAGCCCGCTTCGCGCGGGCCCTCGTCGGCGACGCGCATGGCATCGGACAGCTCGGGCACGGGCGATTGCAGGCCCGCCAGAAGAAACGGGGCGAGGCGGTTCAGCAGCATCTCGTCATTCCCGGTTTCCGCCGGGGTCAGCTCGGCGATGAGCCGCAGGGCGTCGGTACCGGCCAGCGTGTAAGACAGCGCGCCCATGATGAAGTGCAGGCGCCACGAAAGCTCTTTCCTCGGAAGATCCGGCAGCGCTCGCGCGAAGGCCGCCTTGAAGCGCGCGATCATCACCGCGTATTGCTCGGCGAGGAACTTGCGAATGAAGGGCGCCGGATCGGCGTAAGCCCGCCCGAGAAGGCGAAGGAAATCCTTGCCGCCACGCTCCGGATCGCGCGCGAGCTTCAGTGCCGGAATGAACATGGCCGACAGGATCCGGTCGCAGGGCAGCAGGTCCGGCGCCGCTTCGCGCTCGAGCCGGGTCAGGAGATCGAGCCGCTCCTGGTTCATCGGGTCGAGTCGCCGGGTAAGCACGGCCTGGAACAGCTCTTCCTTGCTCCCGAAGTGATAATTGACCGCCGCCAGATTGACGCCGGCGGCGGCCGTGATCGCGCGCAGGCTGGTTGCCTCGAAGCCGTGCTCCATGAACATCGCCTCGGCGGCGTCGAGGATCTTCTCCTTCGTCACCGGCGGCCGGACCACATCCGTGATCGGAATCACCCTGCCATCCATCGCTGCCATCCTTCTCGCTTCTCCGCCCCGGTACGATTCGGTTCGCCGGCGGCCCACGCGGGTCGGTCCGGCCCGCCCAAGAATCCAGCCAGCCGTTCGTTTTGATTAAACGTTCGTTTGAATATTAGAGTCGGTTGCACCGGGCTGTCAACCGCCTCTTTGCGGCTGGCCATGATCTTGGTTGTGCAAATGCAGCAAAGTCACAGAATCAGAGGGTTGATTTGTTAAGGGTTGTGGGACGCCTGCCCTCGCACGCCGGCGTGCGCGGGCGCCACGATCTGCGGCATTCTTGCGCAAAGTCAAATCCGCATCGCGGACAATTGCCTCAAATGGAGGCTGCCGCCGGGAGGCCGGAAGGGTGTCGTGCAGGAACCCGGCGCCGGCAGTGCCGCGCTGCGGTCCATTGCATCGACATCGCAGGGATCCATGACCCATCTTGATCCGCAACGGCTGGCGCAGATCGCCGGGCAATCGGCCGCCTTCCTTGGGCAAGAGCCGTTTCCGTGGGTGAGCCTCCAGGGCGTCCTTCACGAGGACAGTTTCCGGCGCCTGTCCGCGGAACTGCCGCGGCAGGAGCTGTTCGCCGCGGAATTCGGCCGCGCGCGCGGCTACGGCCAGCAGAGCCACGACCGCTATGCGCTGCAATACCATCCGCGGCTGGACGCCGACCTCTCCTCGGCCTGGCGGCAGTTCATCGGCGAATTGCTGGCCGAGCCCTATCAGGGCTTCCTGCGGCAAATGTACGGCATGGCGCCGGAGGAGCGCTTCGTGCTTTCGATGCACTGGCACCACGCGCCCAACGGCGGCTCGGTGTCGCCGCATACCGACGCGCGCCGCAAGTTCGGCTCGCACATCTTCTACTTCAACACCGAGGATGACTGGGACCCCGCGTGGGGCGGTCAGACCCTGGTGCTGAACGACGGCGGGCGCCTGTCGCCGCACGATTCGCCGGCGTTCGGCGCGCTGCCGCAAGTGGCCGCGTCGGAGATCCTCGGCAACCGGAGCTTCATGTTCAAGCGTACCGATCATTCATGGCACGCCGTGAATCCGATTGCATGCCCGCCCGACCGCCAGCGCAAGGTGTTCATCGTGGTCGTCAACCGGATCAACCTCCAGGTGCTCTGGCGACGGCTGCGCGGCAAGGATCCGGACGGGTACCCGCTGGCCTGAGCGGCCGGCACCTGCGCAGCGCGGCTAGCTCCCGCCGGGAATGCATCCGCTGACGGCGAATGCGCGCGCGGCGGAGGACAGCGGCCGGGCGCCAAGATCCATGGCGACGACATCGACGTTGCCCGCCGCAATAAGTGTACGCTTACTGTCAATGCCGGCCTTTGCTGCAAGGGGCGATCTGAACAAATCCATATTCCGCGCGGCGCCGAAATGCATCGACCTGCGCCGGGAACCAATGTACCCACAGCCGCATCGACCCCCTCCCTTCGGGTACAGTGGTCCCTTGCTTGCGCATCGATGGACCCGACCGAACCCGTTCCCCTCTCCACCCACGCGCCATCGGCGAGCGATCGCCGGAAAGGATTGCTCTTCGGGCTGGTAGGCGTCGCGAGCTTCAGCCTCACGCTGCCGGCGACCCGGCTCGCCGTCGTCGCCCTCGACCCGGTGTTCGTCGGCCTCGGCCGCGCGGTCGTTGCGGCACTGCTTGCCGCAACTGCCCTCGCGTTGGCGCGCGCGCCGTGGCCCGATCGGGCGTTGTTGCCGCGGCTGGCGCTGGTCGCGGCGGGCGTCGTGGTCGGTTTTCCCCTGTTCTCGGCGTGGGCGATGCGATACGTGCCGGCGGCCCACGGCGCAGTTGTGGTCGGACTCCTGCCGCTTGCGACCGCGGTCGCCGGCGCGTGGATCGCGCATGAACGGCCATCGCGCCTGTTCTGGCTGTGCGCGTTGTTCGGCAGTGCGGTGGTCGTCGGCTTCGCGTTGTGGCAAGGCGGCGGCGCGCCGCAGCCCGCCGACGCGCTGCTGGTCCTCGCCGTGATTTCAGCAGCAATAGGGTATGCCGAAGGCGGCCGCCTCGCGCGAATCCTTCCGGGCTGGCAAGTGATCTGCTGGGCCCTTGTCCTCGCGGCTCCCGTGGTTTCGATCTTTACCGCGCTTGCCGCGGACGCGCGGTTGGCAACCGCCCCGTTCTCGGCCTGGGCCGGATTCGCCTACGTGAGCGTTGTCAGCATGTTTCTCGGATTCTTTGCCTGGTATCGGGGCCTCGCCTTGGGGGGCATCGCCACCGTCGGCCAGGTGCAGCTGCTGCAGCCTTTCCTGACCATCGTCGCATCCGCATCTTTGCTGGGCGAGCAGATCGACGCCGCGACCTACCTGGCCGCCGCGCTCGTCATCGGCTCGATCGCGATCGGCCGGCGCGGCCGCTGAGACTTCGCGCCCATCGCGCGCCGCCCTGCCACTTGGCTATACTTGCACGCTGTCCGGGAGGGGTCCCATGTCCGTGATCGCGATCGCCAAGAAACACCATCTGTCCCACAAGAAGGCGAAGGAGGCGGCCGAGAAGGTCGCTTGCGACCTGAACGCCCGGTTCGACCTCGAATACGAGTGGAAAGGCGATCACATCGAGTTTCGTCGCCCCGGCCTCGCCGGCGCCTTGCACGTGGGCAAGGAAAGCGTCCGCCTCGACTGCGAGTTGGGATTCATGCTATCGCTCCTGAAGCCGACCATCGAAGTCGAGGTGAACAAGCAGTTCGCCAAATACTTCGGCAAGGCGAAAGCCTGAGCGCTCCCTAGCGCTTCGCGCGCGCCGCGGAGGATGAGCGCGTCCGCGTGTTGGCGGAATTCGGAGCTGCGCCGTCCGATCGATCGGCGCCGACGGGGAGCGGCACCGTTTCGCCGGCGAACAGCGCGTCCATCAGCTCGCGCTCCCGGCTGTCGATCGTCGCCAGGAAATCCGCCGCGCCGTGCATCTTCCGGAACGCCGAGAACCCCCGCTCGAGAAAATCGTGCAGCACCCCGAGGCCGGCGAGCCGCGCCGGGCCTCGCATCATCAGGAGCGCCGTCTGAATCAGCGGCGTCTTCACGTAGACGTCGAGGGCCGCACCGATCTCTCCGATCAGCCCGATCTGTCGCTCGCGCGCGGGGCGGTTGCCCATCCCGCGGTAGGCGCCGCAGTACTCGGCGACCGTGAAGATGCCGTCCTGACGCGGCAGCCGGGCGAGCAGCGCGCGGTCGAGCTCGTGCGAGAGGGCATTCAGCTCCATGGCCTGCGCCACGGTCGCGATGACGCGCTCCGGAAGCATCAGCATCATCACCGGAACGACACGCGCGAGATCGGAGTCGCGTTGCGCGAAGTCCACGCTGCCGTAGAGATCGCTCTGGAAGAAGTCGACGGCGTCGGCGTAGCGCGCCTGCGCGGCGAGATCGGCGTACGTGCCGCGCAACCGGTCGGCCTGCCACAACGCAATTCGTTCGAGTGCGCCGGCGAGGTCGGGATTCGCACGCCGTTCCGCGTGCAGCCGCTCCACGCGCTCGAGTTCGAGCACGAGCTCGGCCTGCGCCGGGCGCAGCGAAGGCGAGGGACTGGACGCGTCGGACATGGCAGTGGACCTTTGCCGGAATTTTAGTGTGTTTCCTCTAAACGATCCCGGTAAATTGACAGCAATCGCCACAACAACGCGAGACCCCCCACCACCGGAAAGGAAACGATCATGTTGAAAACCACCCTCAATTTCCAGCCGAACCGCCTCAGCGAAGCCGCAATGCTGGCATCGCGTCAGATGTGGCTCGCAAGCCTCGGTGCCGCCGTCGTGACGCGCGACTGGGTGCAGACGGAAGCCGGCGACGTGTTCAAGACGCTGGTCAAGGAAGGGACCGTCGTCGAATCGCGCGCGATTCGCTTCGTCGGCGATCGGATCGAGAACTCGGTCTCCGTCGCGAACACGGTGTGGAAGCAGACGCGCAGGACGGTCGAGTCGACCGTCAAGCAAGCGGCCGACACAGCGGTGAGTATCGCCCAGCAGGTGCTGCCGAAGTCACTTCCGTCATTCGAGCTGCCGCTTGCGGCGAAGGCACGCAGGTCCGCGGCGAAGCCCGCGAAAAAGGCCGTGAAGCGCACCGCCAAGGTTGCCAGGAAGGCAAAGCGCACTGTCAAGGCGACGACGAAGCGCGCCTGATGCGGTAGGATTGCTCCGCAGGTTCTAACCGCGGGAGGGGTCCATGCCGGGACGTGCGGTAAACGGGAGGGTGAGGCGCGCCCGCAGGCGGGGGCGCGCACGCCCCCGTGTGGGACTCGCGTTGGCGGGTGGCGGTCCGCTCGGCGGGATCTACGAAGTCGGTGCGCTCCTCGCGCTGGCCGACTCCATCGAGGGCGTGGATTTCAGCGACCTCGATGCCTATGTCGGGGTATCGTCCGGCAGTTTCGTCGCCGCTGCGTTGGCGAACGGAATCTCGCCGACGCAGATGTACCGGCTCTTCATCGACGACGGCGCCGATGCCGCGCTGACACCCGAAGTCTTCCTCCGCCCCGCGTTTTCCGAGTTCGCGCACCGCGCGGCGCTGGTGCCGCGGCTGTTGGCGCGCGCGGCGATGCAGTGTCTGCGCGATCCGCTCCATCACGGGCTGATGGAGTCGCTGGCCACGCTGTCGCACGCGGTGCCGACCGGAATGTTCGACAACCGGTCGATCGATGATTTCCTGCATCACCTGTTTGCGGCTCCCGGCCGCACCAACGATTTTCGCAAGCTCGGCCGCAAGCTCTTTCTGGTCGCAACCAATCTCGACACCGGCGCGTCCGTGATCTTCGGTGCGCCGGGACGCGATCACGTTCCCATCTCCAAGGCGATCGAGGCCTCGGCTGCGCTGCCCGGCCTGTTCCCCCCGGTCAAGATCGGCACCGAGTATTTCGTCGACGGCGCGCTCAACAAGACGCTGCACGCATCGGTGGCGCTCGAGGAGGGCGTCGACCTGCTGCTGTGCGTGAATCCGCTCGTACCGTTCGACGCGAGCAGTGCCGCCCAAAGCGGACGCCTCACCGTCGCCAAGCTGAGCCACGGCGGGCTGCCGATCGTGCTGTCGCAGACTTTTCGCGCCATCATCCATTCGCGGATGAAGGTCGGAATGGAGAAGTACCGCAAGCAATATCCCGATGCCGACGTGGTGCTGTTCGAACCGGACCGCGAGGACGCTGACATGTTCTTCGCGAGCATCTTCAGCTACGCGCAGCGGAAACGCCTTTGCGCGTCGGCGTACCAGAAGACCCGGGAGAACCTCGCCGCCCGCGCCGAGACGCTCGCGCCGACGCTCGCGAAGCACGGAGTGACGCTCCGGATCGACCACATCCGGGATGGCACCCGCACCGTGGCGCAGGCACTCACGGACGCGCGACCGCTGCACGTCGGCGCGGGCCGCGGCTCCGAGGTGCGGCAGACCACCCGCGACCTGTCGCACGCCCTCGACCATCTGGAGCGCTGGCTCGCCGGCGCCCGCTGACGGGTCTCCTGCCGCGCCGAACACGACCGCGTTTGCCGCGCGGGCCGTCCCAACCTACACTCGGCGCGTCGCCTCGCCCACCGTCGCCGGCCATGGCGGAAAAAAAGCGTCCCCGCCGCACCCGGGAGCGGATTCTCGAGACCAGCCTCGCGCTGTTCAATCGCTTCGGCGCGCCGCACGTCACGACGGCGAACATCGCCGACGAGATGAACATCAGCCCCGGGAATCTCTACTACCACTTCGGCAACAAGGACGAGATCGTCTTCGAGTTGTACGAGGCGTTCGAAGCGCGCGTGCTGCCGCTCTATGCCGATCCCGGCGGCCGGCGCCTCGGCGTCGATGACCTGTGGCTCTGGTTGCATCTGCTGTTCGAGCAGATGTGGGGATACCGGTTTCTCTACCGCGATCTCGACGAACTCACGTCCCGCAATCACAGGCTCGGGAAACGCATCGGCGCACTGCTCCGGAAGGGCGCCGCGACCATGGTAGAGTTGTGCCGCGGCATGGTGGAAGCCGGGACGATGCGCGCGTCGCACCGCGAGATCGAGGCGCTGGCCGAGAACGTCCTGCTCGTCGCGACGTACTGGTCGTCCTATGATCGGATTCGCCGGGCTGCGCGCGACGACGCGTCGGAGGTCGACGCCGGCCGCGCCGCGTACCAGGTGCTTGCGCTGTTCGCGCCGTATCTTGCGCCCGATGCCCGCGCGCACCTCGACCGGCTTTCCACTGATTATCTCTGACGGAGAAATCGCATGACGAAAAGATGGGCCGCGTTCCCTCATCCGGAGAAGGCCTACGTGCACGATACGGCCGGGCTCAAGAAGAGCTGGCCGCGACTGCACCGGGGCGACTGCGAACCGCTGCCCAAGGATGCGGGTGCGCTCGACGCGTGGCGGCATTACCACGCCGGCGCCTTCGCCGACGCGGTCGAGGCCGGGCGCAAGGCGGGCGGCGCGGGAATCAACGCCGCGGTGAAGGCGCAAATGATCTATGCGAACTACCTCGAAAAATCCGAGAAGGCGAAACTCGCGCTCCTGCAGGAAGCCGCCGAGTGGGCCGACTTGCGGCGGAGCGAAGCGCCAAAGGACGCCAACGCGCACTACCTCTATGCGTATGCGTTGGGCCGTTACAGCCAGGGCATCTCGATCACCAAGGCGCTGGCGCAGGGTTACGGCGGCAAGATCAAGGATGCGCTCACAACCGCGTTGAAGCTCGAGCCCAAGCACGCGGACGCGCACATCGCCTATGGCTCATACCAAGCGGAGATCATCGAGAAGGTCGGCGGTCTCGTCGCCGGCATGACCTACGGGGCGAAGAAGGACTCGGCCCTGGAGCACTACCAGAAGGCGCTGAAGCTCAATCCCGATTCCGCGATCGCCCGCGTCGAGTATGCGAACGGGCTCATCATGCTGTTCGGCAAGGCCCGAATGGCCGACGCGGAAAAGCTCTACAAGGAAGCCGCCGCTTGCAAGCCCGCGGACGCCATGGAGCGACTCGACGTCGAACTCGCCCGCTCCGAGCTCGAATGAGGTGAACTGCCCCCACGCTCACTGCGCGCGCTGCCCCCGAGGGACGGCAGACGATGATCCGCTTACCCTGCTACGGCCATCGCGGCGACTTCGGGATCGAGATCGCCCGGCCGCGGCCACGGCGCGAGCAGCGTCGTCAGCACGAGCTTTTCGAACTCCGGGCCGAAGCGGGCAATGACGCGCTCCGGGTCAGGACAAAGCTTGCGGTCGGTGATGAGTCCGAACTGCACCTTGCCGTCGTAGGACAGGATCGACACGCCCATCCCGATGTCGCCGGATTGCGGCACCCAGAACATGAAACGCTCGATCTTGGCGCCCGCCATGTAGAGCGGTTGCTGCGGCCCCGGAACGTTGGTCATGACCGCGGTGGCGTTGCGCGCCAGCACCACGACCAGCTGGTCCTGCAGCAGCTTGGGACCCGCGCCCGCCGCGGCGAGCAGGCCGAGCGTCAGGACCGGCTGCAGACTGCCTTTCAGCGTCCCCATGTTTGCCCGCACCGCGTACAGCCGCTCGATCGGATTCTCGATGCCGATCGGCAAATCGAGGAAGACGACGCCGAACCGGTTGCCGAGCTTGTACGCCTTTTCCGGAGGCCGCAGGTTGACGGGCACGAGCGCCCGGATCATCACGCCGTCCGTGGCGTCGCCCTTGTGAACGAGGTATCCGCGCAACGCACCAGCAACACACGAGAGCATTACGTCGTTGACCGAAGCCCCGAGCGCCTTGCCGACGGACTTCACCTCGTCGAGCGAGATGGGTTCCGCCCAGGCGACTCGCTTGCCGATACCCGGCTCGCCCTTGAAGCGCGTCGGCGAATCGTGCCCCATCAGCGCGAGCTTCGCGATCTCCGCCGTCAGTGCGCCGCCCTGTTCGGCGAGCGCGACGGCCTTCGCCGGTTCGAGCCAGACACCCGCCCCCTTTTCGATCAGCGTCGAACCGACCTTGAGCGCCATCTTCATGACGCCGGAGACCGGCCCGATCAGCTCGGCGAGCGGGTCGTCATCGTCGCGATGCCCCTTCTTCACCGGTGGGGCCGGCATTGCGGGTGGGCCGTCCGGACCCGAGTCGGTCATCGACAACAGCACCTGGACGAGCGCGATGCCGTCGGCGTAGCAATGGTGGACGCGCGCGATCACAGCGCTGCCGCCCCGGTAGTTGTCGACGAAGTGGTACTGCCACAGCGGCCGCGCGGGATTGAGCGGCGTACAGGCCAGGCGGCTGACGAGCGCCTGCAGCTCCCTCTTGCCCGCTCGGCCGGGAAGCGCGACCTGCACGACGTGATCGTTGATGTCGAAGTCGGCGGCCACTTCCCAATACGCCACCCCGAGTGTTTGCACCGGGCGCTGGTAGAAGCGCTTGAACCGCAGCCAGCGCTCCTTCACGACCGCCTGCAATCGCTCGAACTCGACGCGCTCGCCGAACAGCAGCACGCCGCAGATCATCATCAAATTGCTCGGGCGATCCATCCGCAGCCACGCGGTGTCGACCGGCGAAATCTTCTCGCGTCTTGGGCTGGTCATGCGGGACAGTCGGGGATTCGAGGAAGAGCGTGGTGACCCGGCGGATGCGAGCGCCAACGGGCTCGCGAATTGCGCGCGCTTTGCGCTTCGCGCTAAAGTAGCATAAACCCCGCGATCGGGGAAAACCGGTCCACAAGGAGGAAGCGACGATGGCTGCGCCGAAGAAAGATGACCTCAAGGCAAAGTTCGAGGCCGCAGCCGCGGCCGCCAAGTCGACGAAGAAGAAGCCCGACAACGCCACGCTGCTGAAGCTCTATTCGTACTTCAAGCAGGCGACCGAGGGCGACGTGAAGGGCGAACGTCCCGGCGGGTTCGATTTCGTCGGCGGCGCCAAGTACGACGCGTGGTCCAAGCTCAAGGGAATGAGCGAGGACGACGCGATGCAGAATTACGTCAAGCAGGTCGACAAGCTGAACCGCGATTAGCGTCCGCGCGACGGCGCGCAATCCGCGCGGACCGATTAGCGATCCGCGCGTCGCTCCCAGCGCCCGAACCCCGACTTGACCGGACGCCTGCGGTGGGCGAGCGCGCCCAGTCCGGCGCGCCCTTCCGCGAGCTTACCCGCCGCGCCTGGTCGCCGCTTTCTTGCCCGGGCTGGTCTGTTTCGCGACACGCTTCGGTGCGCGCTTCTTCCCCACTGCGGCCCTGGCCGGCTGAAGCGGGCGCTTGTCGGGCGCCTTGATGAGCCTGTTCACGGCCTCGGCGAGTTCATCGACCCGCTTCGCGAGGCGTTGCACGTCGTTCTGCGTGTAGACCCCCAGCTTCGAAAGGGCGCGCGCAACACGATCCTCGAATACCTGCTCCAGCTTGTCCCAAGTCCCGCCCGCCATTTGCTGCATCTCCTTTGCTTTCGCGGTCGCGGCGCCACGCGCGGCCGCGGCCGTTTCCGTGGCCACCTTCTTCGTCCTGTCCTGAAAGTGCTCGCCCTGTTTCACGAGTGCCTCGAACATCTTCGTGCCCTCCTGCTGGGCCCGCGAAAACGCGCCCAGCCCCGCCAGCCATATCTGATGTGACGAGTTGAGCACGCCCTGCGTCATGTCGTTCGCTGCGCCGGCCTCCGGGGCCTCGAGTCTTGCCTTCGCCTTTTTCAGCATCCTTTGGTCTCCTTCAGAGCCTACAAGCGGCCACGTGCCGCACCCATTGCCTCGCGCTTCACATTCTAGGCCGGCCGAGCTAGAGCAAACATACTAAACGGCGCCGAGAGGGAAACCGCGCCGGACGTGCGGCCGCGGCGGCCCCGCCCGCCCGCCCGCGGGTCGCGAGTTACAATCACCCCCGCCCGAGGCCGGCGCCACCGCCGGTCAGTTCGACGATCCCGAATGCGCCCCGAGCGGGCACACCCGGACCCCACCGCAAGGAGACTCCAGATGGCCTATTTCGTCACCGGCGCGACCGGATTCATCGGCAGGTATCTCGTCCAGAATCTGTTGAAGCGCGATCGGCCCGTCTACGTGCTCGTCCGCAAAGGTTCGGAGAAGAAGCTCGCCGCGGCACGCGAACGCTGGGGCGCGGACGACAAGCAGGTGATCGGGGTGGTCGGCGATCTCTCGAAGCCGGGCCTCGGCGTGGCCGCGGCCGACGCGAAGAAGCTCAAGGGCAAGATAGATCACTTCTTCCACCTTGCCGCGATCTACGACCTCACTGCGAGTGCGGAAGAGCAGCAGGTTGCCAATGTCGATGGAACCAAGAACGCCGTGCGGTTCGCCGAGGCGCTGCAGGCCGGCTGTTTCCATCACGTGAGCTCCATCGCGGCGGCAGGGTTGTACGAAGGCACCTTCCGCGAGGACATGTTCGAGGAAGCGGAAGAACTCGATCATCCGTACTTCAAGACCAAGCACGATTCCGAAGGCATCGTGCGCCGCGAATGCAAACGGCCGTTCCGTGTCTACCGGCCGGGATTCGTCGTCGGGCACTCGAAGACCGGCGAGATCGACAAGATCGACGGCCCGTACTACTTCTTCAAGACGCTGCAGAAGATGCGCCGCATGCTGCCGCCCTGGATGCCGATGATCGGCATCGAGGGCGGCCGCATCAACATCGTCCCCGTGGACTTCGTCGCCGACGCCCTCGACCACCTCGCCCACAAGAAGGGGCTGGACGGCAAGTGCTTTCACCTGACCGACCCCGAGCCGCACCGGATCGGCGAAGTGCTGAACATCTTCGCCAACGCCGGCCACGCGCCGCAGATGACGATGCGCGTCAACGCGAAGATGTTCGGATTCATCCCCGCGCCGATCCTCTATGGCCTGGGGTCGCTCGCGCCGGTCAAGCGCGCGATCAAGGTCGTGCTGACCGACCTCGGCATTCCGCGCGACGTCTTCCAGTTCATCAACTGGCCGACGCGTTACGACAACCGCGAGGCGGCGAAGGCGCTCAAAGGTTCGGGCATCGAAGTGCCGCCGCTCGAATCCTATGCGCCGAAGCTGTGGGACTTCTGGGAGCGCAATCTCGACCCGGACCTCTTCGTTGACCGTTCGCTGTCGGGCCGCGTCAAGGACAAGGTCGTCGTCGTCACCGGATCGTCGTCCGGCATCGGCAAGGCGACCGCCCTGAAACTGGCGGACGCCGGCGCAAAGGTGATCCTCGTCGCGCGCGGCGAGGAAAAGCTCGTCGAAACGAAGGCCGAGATCGACCGGCTGGGCGGCCGGGCATGGATCTACGCGGCCGACGTTTCCGACATCGCCTCGTGCGACGCGCTCGTGCAGCGCGTGCTGAAGGAACACGGCGCCTGCGACTTCCTCATCAACAACGCCGGACGCTCGATCCGCCGCGGCGTGATCAACTCATTCGACCGGTTCCACGATTTCGAACGCACGATGCAGTTGAACTACTTCGGCGCTCTCCGGCTGATCATGGGTTTCCTGCCGAAGATGATCGAGAAGAAGCGGGGCCACATCATCAACATCTCGTCGATCGGCGTGCTGACGAACGCGCCGCGGTTCTCGGCGTACGTCGCCTCGAAGTCGGCGCTCGACTCGTTCTCCGCATGCGCTGCCTCCGAGTTCGTCGACAAGGGGATCCACTTCACGACGATCAACATGCCGCTCGTGCGCACGCCGATGATCGCGCCGACGAAGATCTACGAGAGCGTACCGACGCTCTCGCCGGAGGAAGCCGCCGACCTCGTCGTGGACGCGATCATCGGCCGCCCGGTTCGAATCGCCTCCCGGCTCGGCATCTTCGGTGCGCTTTGCCATGCGGCCGCGCCGAAGCTCACGCAAGTGCTGCTCAACGCGGCGTTCAACATGTTTCCCGATTCGAGCGCCGCGATGGGCAAGAAGGACGGGGAGCCGCAGCAGCTCTCGGCCGAGCAGATTGCGTTCGCCCAGCTCACGCAGGGGATTCACTGGTAGGACTTGCGGACGGGGAAGCAGCGGCGCGAGCCGGGAAGCAGGGGCCCCGCGAAGAGGCCTATCCGCGCGCCGAAGCTCGCGCCACGCGCGAGAGCTCCTCGGCGACGAGCGTGAACACGCGCCGGTCGCCGAGCATTGCATTGTGGCCGATGCCGGAAAGCTCGATATTCTCCGCGCCCGCGAGACGCGAGCTCGTCTGCGGCGCAACCATCGAGTCGTGCCATGACCACAGCGAAACGATGCGAGCCGCGGTCGGCGATCCCTCGGCGTCGTTGAGCTCGGCCAGCCAGGAATTGCCCGGCCGCAGCTGCCGCAGGCAGGCGCCCGGAAAGAGGTACGCGTGGACGCTGCCATGGTGCGGCGAGCCGAGTGTCATCAACGACGCGACTTTCGTTCCACCATAGCGCCGGACGTAGGCGCGGGCGACGACCCCGCCCATGCTGTGACCGACAATCGACACGCGCGACGCCCCGGTTGCGCCGAGGATGGCGTCGACCTTCGCGGCCAGCTGCTCCGCGAAGACCTCGATCGAGGAGAGCGGCGGGCCGTACGACAACGTGTACACCGGCCCGATCCCGCGACCGACGAGGTCGCGGGCGAGGCCATACAGGACACCTGCGTTGCACAGGACGCCGTGCAGCAACAGCACCGGTGCCTTGGCCGGCGCAGGCGGGGGATCCCGCACGAGCCAGCGATGGAGCGCCATCCGCGGGCCTGACCGCGCGATGGCGCGGAGCTCGTCCCAGAAGAGGTGGATGCTCGCCGCGACGCCGATCCGCATGTCCGGCGGGCGCATCGCGCGAAAGCTCCACGCGAGCGCGAACCACGTCGCCGTGATCGTCACCAATACCGACGCGTAGGCGAGCGGCGCCCCCACGATGAACGGCCACGGATTTGCGCCGGCGGCGACCGCCGCGGCGGACCACCCCACATAGCAGGCGATGCCGCCGCCGATGAGAATCCAAAGCACAATCGCCGTCGTCATGGCGCGCGATGATACCGCCCCGTCGTCGTGCCGTTGGCCAAGCGCGGCGTCCCGAGCAGGTCCCGGGACGAGCGGTTTCTGGGGTGTCTTGACGCCTTAGGCGGAGCGCCGGCGCAGCGCGAGCATGCCCGCACCGGCAACGAGTACGCCGGTAAGCGCCAGCGCCCAATCGGAGAGCCCCGGAATCTGGGGGCCGGCGAGCAGCGCTGCCGCCTGCTTCGCGGTCTGCGGGCAGGTGCCGTAGGCCCCGAAGCATGCGAGGAGCACGCGCCGCGTGGTGCAATTGTAATAGACGAAGAATTCGGCCGTGTTGCCGGGGGCCGGAGGGGTCTCGCCGACATAGGCGTACGCACCGATCAGCGTATCGGCCGGCTGTTGCGGTGAAATGCCGATCGCGTAGCCCGAGTACGTGCCCGTGAATGTCGCCAGGACGCTCGTCGGGGACCTGAATGTGCCGAGGGGATCGGGGCCGGAATTGGTCGACTCCCCGAATTCGGTGCTTGCTCCGCTCGTCGTCAGCGTGAGGTCCAGGTTGGCGTTGCTGCAACCTGCGCTCGAGTTGAGCGCCACGCCCTGCGCGGTCGCGGCCCCTTGCGCGTGCAGAGGCGCTAATGCGCACAGCGCAAACACAAAAAAACCAAGAATCCACCCGGACAGGGCTGTTCGGCCCATATCCCACCTTTGTTCATCGCTTGATCGACCCCAATGATGCGCTATTCCAGTGCCTTACGGCAAGCGACCGCGATGAAAACTCCACGGAAAATGGGGTGCAAGTGACATTTTCGTGTTGGATTTGGGCGACAAACCGGCAATTGGGCACAAACGTTGCCAAAGCCCGACACTTTTCCCGTTGTCGTTCCCCGACACCTTTGCCGCCAGGCATCGCCAGCGGCCCCTCCGGCAATGATCGGGGGTGGCCGCTACGGAGTTCCGGAGCGAACCGAGCCCGAGGCCACGCTATCCACGGCCGGCGTCGATTGCCTCCGCCACTCCCTCAGCGCCTCGATTGCCGCCGAGAGGTCGGGCACCAGCGTCACACCCGGCAGCGACTTGCGCACGCGCCGCGTCATCTCGCCGCCCGCCCACAGCGCCATTTTCGGCGGCAGCTGCCGGCGCAGTGCCGCGAGCCCGTCGCCAGCCTGGCGCACCGGAAAGGCGCCGGAAAATGACAGCGCGACCACGTGCACGTCGTGGGCCAGCGCCGCGCGGCGAATGTCCTCGATGGGCGTCTGCACGCCGAGAGAAATGCACTGCGCCCCCTCCGGGACCAGCAGCGCTTCCACCATCAGCAGGCCCATCCCGTGCTGTTCCCCCGGAAACGTCGTCAGCAGCAACTTGGGCAGGCCCGTCTGCCGTGGAAACGCGTTGATTGCCGTTCGCAACGCGGCATGCACTTGCTCCGTGTACAGATGCTCCTCGAACACGGCGAGCTCGCCGCGCATCCAGGCCTCGCCGACGGCATCGTTGAGCGACGTCAGTGTCTCGAGGACGAACCGCTGGATTCCCTGCCGCATCAGCAGGTTGGCGAGCGCATTCTGCAGCGCAGGGGCATCGTGGCTCGCGAGCAGCGCGAGAATTTCCCGCTCGACGGCGGGCGCGGCCGGCTCACGCCGCGGCGCAATTCGACCGTCGGCCAATGCGTTCAGCTGCTCGAGTGTCTGGTGAATGATCTTGCCCGGACGCAGGCCGACGTCCATCAGCCGCTTGATCGCGCGCAGCTTCGCCAGGTCCGCGGCCGAGTACTGTCGCTCCCCGTTCTCGTCGCGCGACGGCCTCGGAAACCCGTAGCGGCGCTCCCACATGCGCAGGACGTCCTTCGAAAGCCCGGCCTCGCGCTCGACCGCACTGATATTGAGAGCGAAGCTGGGATACTCGGCGGGAAGAGCCATCGTTCGGAACTCATCGTGGGTCGCGCGATTCGCAGCTTCCATCGTATTTTCTTGACGAGCGAGTGTCCACGACAATATTCGGTGCTCGTCGCGGGCGCATCGGATGCGACGCGCCGGCCCGCGACTGCGCGGACTGCATCCTGTTGCCGGCGAAGCAACCGGCCGGCGTGAGTGGAAGCACCAAGGCTGCGGCCACCAGCAGCGGCGCGTGGACCGGGAGACCGGTTGCGACGAACACTGCGACGCGAACTGCCACGCTGACGGCAACCACGACGACGGCGTCGCGCGCCCGGTCTTTGACCCGCCGTGGCCGGATCGCCTATAATTGCGCCCCTTGGCGAACTAGCTCAGCTGGTTAGAGCAGAGGAATCATAATCCTTTGGTCCGGGGTTCGAGTCCCTGGTTCGCCACCATTTCCTGGAATGCTCGCTGGCGTGCGGGCATCTGCGTATCCGGCCGCGGCCGGGGAATCCACCGGCGACAGTCGGCACACCCTGGCAGCGTCGGTGCAAGGCATGGACTATCATGCGTGCGGCCCGCTTCGTCCTACCCCATGTCCGCCGCCGATATCTCGCGCGACCTCGACCAGCACCGCGGCTACCTGCTGCGCGTCGCGCGCCTGCAGTTGCGCGATGAGGCGCTCGCCGAGGATGTCGTGCAGGAAACGCTGCTGGCCGCGCTGTCCGGCAGCGGCTTTTCGGGCAAATCCAGCCTGCGGACCTGGCTCACCGGCATCCTCAAGCACAAGATCGTCGACGCGATTCGCAGAAAGCAGCGCGAGCCGATGGTCGCGTCGGCGTTCGGCGATATCGAGTCGGAGCTGGACATCGAGGATTTCGACGCGCTGTTCAATGAGCGCGGAGGCTGGGATGCGAAGCCGGCCGATTGGGGTGATCCCGACGCGGCGCTCAGCCAGCGGCAGTTCCTCGACGTGATGGATATCTGCCTCGACAAGCTTCCGCCCAACACGGCCCGCGTCTTCATGATGCGGGAGGTGATGGAGCTCGAAACGGACGAAATCTGTAAGGAATTGGCGATCAACGCGAATAATCTGTGGGTCATCCTTTACCGCGCGAGGATGGCGCTCCGCCTATGCCTCGAGCAGAACTGGTTTGCCGACAAGCGCCCGCCGAATTGAACTCGGGCCCCGGAATCTCCAGAACCCATTCACCATGATCCGCAAGGCGCTCGGCCACATCCTCTCCTGCAAGGACGCGTCGCGTCTCGTGTCCCGCGGCGAGGACGCCGCGCTGACGCCCTGGCAGCGCCTGGTCCTGCGTCTTCACCTCTCGGTCTGTGCCGCGTGCGCGCGCTTCGAGCAGCAAGTGCGCTTTCTGCGCACCGCGATGCAGAAGTACCGGCAATAGACGCCCTGGCGGGAGCCGCGCCACCGCGATGCAACTGACCGTCAACGGAACGCTGCGCACGTTCGACCGTCCGGTCCGGACCGTGGCCGACCTCGTGCACGAGCTCACGCTCGGGGGCAAGCGCATCGCCATCGAACGGAACGGCGAGATCGTGCCCCGGAGCCGCTACGCCCAGACGCCCGTCGAAGCGGGCGACAGGCTCGAAATTGTCGGCGCCGTCGGCGGCGGCTGATGTCGCGACCGACTGCACCAGCGTAAAATCAGCGCCATGAACGCTCCCCACCTCGACACGCCCGCGATTGCCGATCCGCTGGTCATCGGCAGCCGCGCGTTTGGCTCGCGCCTTCTCGTCGGCACCGGGAAGTACAAGGACTTTGCGGAGACCCGCGCGGCGGTCGTCGCATCCGGTGCGCAGATCGTCACTGTCGCGATCCGGCGCACGAACATCGGCCAGGACCCTTCCGCGCCGTCGCTGCTCGATGCGCTGCCGCCTTCCGAGTTCACCTACCTGCCCAACACGGCGGGGTGCTACACCGCCGACGACGCGGTGCGCACGCTGAGGCTCGCGCGGGAACTGCTCGACGGACACACGCTCGTCAAGCTCGAGGTGCTGGGCGACCCGCACACGCTGTTCCCGAACGTCCGCGAGACGCTCGCCGCCGCCGAGACACTGGTGAAGGACGGGTTCGAGGTGATGGTCTACACGTCCGATGATCCGATCATCGCACGCGAGCTCGAGGCGATCGGCTGCATCGCGATCATGCCGCTCGCCTCGCTGATCGGCTCGGGGATGGGCATCTTGAATCCCTGGAACCTGAAGCTCATCATCGATGCCGCGAAGGTCCCGGTGCTCGTGGATGCAGGCGTGGGAACGGCGTCCGATGCCGCGATCGCGATGGAACAGGGCTGCGCCGGCGTGTTGATGAACACGGCGATCGCGGCGGCGCGCGACCCCGTGCGCATGGCCCGCGCGATGAGGCTCGCGGTCGAGGCGGGACGTGAGGCTTTCCTTGCCGGGCGAATGCCGCGCAAATTCTACGCGGCGAGCCCCAGCTCGCCGACCACCGGCCTCATCGGCTGATCCGGATGCCCCGGTATCGACCCACCGGTTTGCACGCCGGCTCGAGGGCGTGCATTGCGCTCGGGCTCGCTTCGCTGTTGGCCGTCGGCGCGAACGCGGTCCCGCTCGAACCGGAAGAGCTCGCCAGGATCTGCGCACAAGCCGAGGACTCCGCGCACTGCGGCCGGCTCGTCGAAGAGGTCCAGCTGAAGCGGCTGCCGAACCTCGCGGTCCGCGATGGCGCGGCGTTGCGCGTGTCGCTGTTTCCGTCCGGTGCCGTGACGTTCGCCGACACCGAAGCGCTGAACGGCGGCCGGTCGCACAGCCTTTGGGACTACATCCCCGAGATTAACGCCGTCGTGCTCTACACGACCGACGGCGACGAGGTGACCTTCACGCTGCTGCAGAGGGCGACGGGCCAGAAGTCGGAGCTGCCCGCGGAGCCGAAGCTCTCGCCGGACCGCGCGCGTCTCGTGACCGCCGATTTCTGCGAAAAGCGGTGCGTCAACGAACTCGCCGTGTGGCGCGTGACGCGCGACGGGGTGCGCAAGGAATACTCGTGGAAACCCAAAGAGGCGTGGACCGATTCCACCGCGGCCTGGAAGAACGCCGACACGCTCGTCGTCCAGTACACGCCCGCCGGAGCCGCGGCGCCAGGCAAACTCGAACGAAAGCTCTCCGATCCGGGCTGGCTGCGCCACAGCGCCCCGCAGTGAGTCCCGACTCGCACGCCCCGTCGGCCGCGCGGCCACACCGTCCGGTGCGCAGCTTCGTGCTGCGGCAGGGGCGAATGTCCCCCGCGCAGCAGCGCGCCCTCGATGAACTGCTGCCGCGCTTCGGCGTTCCGTTCGCGCCGGCGCTGCTCGATTTCGAACGCGTGTTCGGCCGCTCCGCGCCGCGCGTACTCGAGATCGGCTTCGGGATGGGCGAGGCAACGGCGGCGATCGCGCTGGCGCGGCCGGCCGACGATTTCCTGTGCATCGACGTGCATTCCCCTGGGGTCGGCAGTCTGCTGAGGCGCGTCGCCGAGTTCGGGCTGGCCAACGTTCGCGTGCTTCAGCACGACGCGGTCGAAGTCGTGGCGGCGATGATTCCCCCGGCGTCGCTTTCCGGCGTTCACGTCTTCTTCCCCGACCCGTGGCCGAAGAAGCGCCATCACAAACGCCGACTGCTGAAGCCTGCCTTCGTGCACCAACTCGCGCTTCGGCTGGCGCCCGGCGGCTACCTCCACGTCGCGACGGACTGGGAGGAGTACGCACAGGAGATTCTCGCGGTGCTCGGTGCGGAACCTCTGCTCGTCAACGCCGCCGACGGCTTCGCGGCGCGGCCCGACTACCGCCCGCTGACCAAGTTCGAGGCGCGGGGGCTGAAGCTGGGCCACGGCGTCCGGGACGTCGTATTCCGCAGGCGTCGGAGGTGGATCCCGTAGCTGATTTCGCCAAGATAGTTCACCGGTCGCAGCGGCCAGACACGAGTCATGTCGGGCAACCGTGCCGCGAGGAGCACAAGGGCGCCGAACATCAGCGCGGCGAATGCCCGCAGGAAGTTGACGTTCGGAAAATGCATCGGCGCGCGGATCCCGGATCGCAGGAGAATTTCTGCGCCGCCGGGAACGCGGGGTCAGGCTGGGGATTGCGGGCGTCTCCGGGATTTCATCCGCATCAGGACGATCCTGCACTTCCAGATCCAGGATCGGTGCAGCTCCTCGAGCTCCCGGGCCCGCTCGAAGGCGAGCGCCTCGGCGTGACCGAGCCCCGACCGCAGCCGCGAAATTTCCCCATTGAGCTCCAGGATCGCGGCGTCGCGCTCGGCCAGGAGCTTTTCGGCGAAGGCCAAGCCCTCGCGCAGCTTCGCGATCAGCGGCTCCTGCTCCACGGCACGTTGCTCGGCCTCGGTCAGCCGGGTCTTGAGCAAGGTCCGCTCGGCGATGCGCTCGGTCAATACCTGCCTGAGCTCGTCGGCCCCAAGTGCGGCTCGTACGCTGTCGACCGCCGCACGCATTTCGCCCGCCGGATCGCGGGTGACGAAATCGCGCACCTTGCCGAAATAGTCGGGGTGCATGTCCGCCAGGGCTTTCCCGGCGTGGAGCGTCAACGCACCACGTTCGTCGGAAAAACTGACCGATCCCTCGTGAAACACGAACACCTCACCCGAGAGGACGTTGCGCCAGCCCGCGCCGGCCGCCCGCATGCAGAAGTCGTTTTCCTCGCCGTAGCCGCGCCCGAAACGCTGGGCATCGAACAAGCCCACGTGGTCGAGGCAGGCGCGTCGGATGTACATGCAGAATCCCACGGCCGTCGGCAGGTCCACGCTGCGCCCGGCGTTGGTCGCCGCGAAAAGACGGTCGAGCGCCGCAAGCCCGAGCATCCCGGGCACGCCGCCTGTCCAGCCTTCGAACGGGTACGAGCAGATAGTGGCGTTGTTGGAGAAAGGCGTCACTGTTCCGACATCCGGTTTCGCGTAGGCGCTGCGCCGCAGGCGGTCCAGCCAATCGTTCGCCACCTCGGTGTCGCTGTTGAGCAGAACCACGTCCCGGTCCGCGTGCAGCGCCATGCCCCGGTTGACGGACCGGACGAATCCGAGATTGCTCTCGTTCCGCACGAGGGTGATCCGCCGTGTTGCAGCCAACTCGTCCAGATAGATCGCAATGTCCGGATCGGGACTGGCGTCATCGATCGCCACGACTTCGAAAGCCGCCGCCTGTCCGCTGGCGAGCACGCTGTCGACGCAGCGGCGCGTCTGCTGCAGGCCCTTGTAGACCGGAATGATGACGTCTATCAAATCCGCCTCTACCCGCGCCGCCCGTGCAACCGCCTGGCGAACCCTCCCAACCCTTCGCTCCGCAGCACGTTCATGAATCTGGCGCGCAGCGCCTTGCCGCTTCTGGGCGACAGCAGCAGCAACAGCAGGCGCATCGTCGTCGGGAACGAAACCCGTGAACGTAGGCGGCGACTGAGCGGCGCCCGGCGGGCACCGCGCTCCGAGAAGACGTCCGGGTACCGGAGTCTCCCCTCCGAATTGCACCAGCCCAGGTAGGTCAACCGGTCCGGCCGCGCGTCGTAAGGATCGGGAAAAGCGCGCTGCAAGTCGCGATTCTCCCGATAGAACCAGCGATGGCCGGGCTCGATGGGCGTCCCGTCCGAAAAGCGTCCGAATGCCCAGGGCCACTCGCTGATCGGATCGCGGTCCGCGATCGCTATTTCCCGCTCGTACCATGCGATCAGTTGCTGCACCGGCGGGCTCGCGGCCGCGTTCTTGATGGCCATGATCCGATGCGCGCCGCTGTCGAATCCGGTGAAATGGTAGAAGCCCAGCGGTTCGCCGTCGACCTCGAAGCCCGTCTCAAAACTTCCGGTCATGTGCCGCGTCGTCAGATTCCAGGTGGCGACGTTGTGGCGCGAGGACTTGACGATCGCCACGCCATCGAAGAAGACCGGCGCGAAATTCACCCATTTCTGGTCGGTGAAGAGGCCGTTCTCCACTTCCGCCCGGCACAGATGATAGGTTCGCACCGCCCACCAGTCGGCAAAACGCCTGCCCTCGGCCGTATTCCTGACGCCGATGAACCCCAGATTGAAGATACCGTGCTTGAGGCTGGCGACCTCGTTGTCGAGGATTGCGTCCAGCGTCTGCTCGGGTTTCGTCTGATGGGGGGTCAGCGCCAGATTGTTCGTTGCGAGCGCCGCCAATATGTCGTCCACCCGCGAAAACAGGACCATGTCCGGATCGAAATACAGCACCGTCCCGCAGTCCGGTCGATTCAACAGATGTTTCAGCGCGAACGGTTTGATCGCAGTGGACAGTTCCACGATGCTGTGCGTGAAACTCCATGGCCGGTAGTCGGGGATGTCCAGCTGCTCGATGCCGAGGATCGAATCGAAGGGTTCGTCCTCCGTGCGCAGCCATTGCGGACGCTCGTCGGCCAGCGCGAGATGAACGACCGCCTCGGGGTGATATCGCCTGATCGAACGGCAGAGTATCCGCACCTTCGGCAGATAATTCACCGCCGCGCTGGTGAAGATGTGCAGGATTTCGGCCACAGGGAATTCTCGGCGCTCGGGGCCAGTCGGTCTTGCTTTCACGCAAGCGACGAGCGCGCCCATCTTACGCCACCGCGATTTCCTTCGCTGCCAGCTGCTCGTGGAAATCGATGAGGGTAGCAAGCGCGGAACGGGCGCTCACCTCGCTGCACAATCTCGACTTGCCGTAGCCTCGCAGGCGTTCGCCGGGGGCCCCCAGATCGAAAGCAACGATCGGAAGACCGAGCAGGATCATTTCCTCGGTAACGTAGGAAAAGGTTTCCGGGCAGATCGAGGGAAAGAAGAACAGGTTGATCCCGTTCGCCTCGATCAGATCGACGAGGTCCTCGTGCCGGTAGGCGCCGGTCACCTTCAGGCGATCGGACTTGAGCGGGATATCGAGGGCGCCGATCACGACGACCCTCACGTCCGGATGGTCGCGGTCGATCCGCGCGAGCATCTCCTTGACCACCATCGCTCCCTTTTGCACGCTGATCTGGCCGATGACGCCGATCACCAGTGGCCCGGTGTGATCCAGCGTAGGCAGGCGCGCCGGCAGGTAATCCACGCGATGGGGGATCACAGTGACGCGGCCGGGATCGAGCCCCGGGTAGGCGCGCAGCAGCAGGTGCCGCGTCGAACCGGAAAAGCACCGGACCTCGTCGGCAGCCTGCAGACAGCGCCCCCACAATGCGCGCCACGGCCCGATTTCGGTTGGGGGAGACAGCGCCACGTACCTGGCCTGATGGCGCGCGAGGCACGTCGCGCATTCGGCGACGTCCGGAATGCCGCAGTAGCTCCCGTCGGCATTCAACAGGACGAACGACGGGCATACCGAAAAATAATCGTGCACGGCGAATGTCAGCCGCGTCTTCGGGTTGCCGGCGCGCATCGTGCTGATCCAGTCCGCGAAGACGAGAGGCTCGTCGAACGAGACGGGACTGTTGAGAAAAATCTCCTCGACTGGCGACTTCTCCAGTATCCGGTCCAGACCGAGGAACGAGGACATCCGGTAGATTTCCTCACCACCGCCCGGATGGAAAACCTGGAGGCGATAGTCGAGCGTGGGCAGGTTGTACGTGCACAGCAGCACCGCGAGCCCATCACTGAGTCGTTCATCGATCAGCGCACGACGATATTGGTTCGCGCCGCCACCCAGGTTGTGGTCGAAGACCACGGCCACGCGGCGGTCGTTGCTCAGTTGCGGCATCAGCCGTTGGACGACGTCGAGGTCATCGAGCGAGGGCGCCGAGTAGTTCTGTGCCCGCGCCCGGCTCACGATCCCCTGGACGTCGCCACGCCGCAGCCGGCGCCAGACGGCGCGCGCGAGCCAAAAGAGCTCGCGGAGTTTCCGTTGGCCGGCGTGGCGCGATTCCACGACGTGCGTCACGTCGAGCCCGAGCAGGGCGCCATCGTCGAACCGCAATTCGAGGATCAGCTTCAGGGCCGGCTCCCGCGGCGAGTATCCGGTGACCACGAAACCCGAAGACCTCGCGTTGCGCAGCCGCGGAAAGGCACCCTCGACGTCGTCCCGCGCGAGACCGAAATTGACCGGCAGCCGCTTCTCCCATCCCTCGCCCGTGAGCAGGAGGGCCACGCCCTCGATCGCGTGCGCAGGGTGCGCGACCCAGCCCCAACCGAAAATGCGCTTTCCGTTGGTCACGAGGCGGTCGATGCCGAACTGCAGCTCGCGCTCTTTGTTCTCGCTCACGATTGCATCAGGATGGTGCCCCGGCGTTCCTCTTCCATCCAGGACGAAGAACGCGTCCGTTGGAACTCGAAGCAGGACTCGAGGCGACGGGGGAAACCCGCGGCGTGGGGAAGGGCTGACATTCTAGCGGACGGGACGTTTGCCGGCCACGGGTAGAATTGCGGTTTCCGGCGGGCCGGGTCGAACGGCGTGACGGCGGCCCGGGCGCCGGGGGAGCGCATGAACGACAAACTCGAATTCACCGGCGAGCGTTTCATCCCCGGCACCGCCGGCGAGATCTGGCACGAGCATTGGCACCGTTACCACTTCGCCGCGCCGCTCGTCGCGGGCCTCGAGGTGCTGGACGTCGCCTGCGGCGAGGGCTACGGCAGCGCGCTGCTCGCGACGCGCGCAGCGTCGGTGATCGGCGCCGACATCGCACAGACCGCCGTCGACTATGCGCGGACCCGCTATGCGGCGCTCGCGAACCTGCGTTTCCGGCAGGCGGACTGCTCGGCGCTGCCGTTTGCCGACGCGACCTTCGACGCCGTGGTCTCGTTCGAGACGATCGAGCACATCCTTGTCCAGGAGCCGTTTCTCGACGAGATCCGCCGCGTGCTGCGCCCCGACGGCCTCCTGATCCTGTCGTGTCCCAACAAGGCCGAATACAGCGACCGGCGCGGGGTGACCAACGAATTTCACGTCCGCGAGCTCTATCGCGACGAACTCGCCGCGTTGATCGCGCCGCGCTTCGCGCACACGCTCTGGTACGGCCAGCGACCCAGCTTCTATTCGGTGGTGTGGCCCGAGGAAGGCGTCGCGCGGGGCGAGATCTTCGAGGTCTCGGAATCTTCCGCCGACTCGCCCTCGCAGGGTCACGTGCGCCCGCTCTACTTCGTCGTCGTTGCCAGCGCGTCCGGCGCGCGGCTGGCCGGCATCACGCCGCGGTTGTCGGTGCTCGCCGATCGTGACGAGTGGGTCCACCGCGACTACGAGAAAGTGATGCGCGACCTGGAGGCGACGTACCGTCGCAGCCACGATCTCGACGGGCAGCTCGCCCAGTCGCAGCGCATGCACGCCGACGCGGTCCGCCAGCGCGACACGCTGCAGGGCTCCGGCGCAGCGGAGCGCACCCGTCTGGATGCCCGGATCGAAATCCAGCAGCGCGAGATCGCCCGCCGTGCGAGCTGGCGCTGGTGGCTCGCACTGCCGCTGCGGCGGCTGTGGCTCGCGCTGACGGGGAAGCCGCCGTGGGCCTAGTACCCACGGCCCCGGCACGGCTCACGCGAGCGTCAGAATGACGGGCTGATGGTCGGATGCCTGTGTCTCGCGATCGACACGGATCTCCGCGATCCGCGACTTCAGATTGTCGCTCACGAAGATGAAATCGCAGTGCAGCTCGGCCTCACCGGGAAATTCCTTTTCGTAGATCTTGAACGTGCTGGGGTGAGGCGCGCCCGGATGCGCCCATTCCCATGCATCGACGAGCGGCGGCGTTCCGTCGGCAAAAGGCGCTCCCATGCGTGCGTGCAGCGGGTCGTCGGGCTCGAGGTTGAAATCGCCGGTGATGATCGTCGCGGCGGGCCGAAGATGCGTATGGAACGGGCCGCCGGTCGTGTCGGTGATCGTGCCGGCACGCGCGTGGCCATAACCCTCGGCGTAGATCGCGCGCAATGCGTCGACCTGCGCGCCCCGCTGCTTCTTCGAGTAATACTCGAGGTGTGTCGTGATCACCCGCAGCTCGCCGAAGGGCGCCGCAACCACGGCCTCGACGGCAATCCGCGGCATGCCGTTGATGCCAGGGTCCACCGGTGACGGAAGCAGGTGCCGGTACGCTTGCCGCACCGAAAGTCGCGACAGGACCAGGTTGCCGAACCGCCGACGCCCCCGGCCTTCCGCGGGATGGTCGACGGCGACGCCGGGCACCGCCGTGTAGTTCGGCAGCAGCTCGGCGAACCGCGCGAACTGGTCCTCGCCGGCGCTCCCCGCAAGTCGCGGATCGGGGAAGTTGTCGGCGATCTCCTGCAGGCACAGCACGTCGTAATCGGCGAGCTCTTTCGCCGCGGCGACGATCCGCGCCGGATCGACACGGCCATCGACGCCGCGGCACCACTGAACGTTCCACGTGATCAGCTTCATCGTATCCCCGCCCGCATGAAACTCTGCACGAACTGCCGCTGAAACAGTAGGAAAGCGATCAGCAGCGGCGCCGTCGTCAGCAGCGTCGCCGCCGTGATGATCGACCAATCGATGCCCTGGTCGGTCGACGAGAACACCTGCAGCCCCACGGTCAACGGCCGCGACTCCACCGAGTTGGTGATGATGAGCGGCCAGAGGAAATTGTTCCAGTGGTAGCTGACACTGACGAGCGCATACGCGAGATACACGGGCCGCGCGAGCGGGACATAGACCTTCCAGAGCACCGCGAGCGGCGTGCAGCCCTCGATGCGCGCGGCTTCGTCGAGCTCGCGCGGCACCGTCTTGAACGTCTGCCGCAGAAGGAAGATGCCGAACGCGCTCGCCATGTAGGGGAGTCCGATCGCGACGATCGTGTCCTTGAGGCCCAGCTGCGTCATCGTCCGGTAGTTCTCGACGATCAGCACGTCCGGCATCACCATCAGCTGCACCAGCACCAGCGCGAACAGCACGCCGCGGCCCGGGAACTCGAGGCGGGCGAATGCGTATGCCGCCAGCGTCACCAGGACCAGCTGGGCGGCGAGAACCGTCGTGACCAGCAACACCGTGTTGACGAAATACCGCGCGAACGGCGCCGCCTGCCAGGCCTTGACGAAGTTCGCCAGCGTGAGTGGCGCGGTCGGGTCGAAGTGCGTCGAATACTCGCCGGGATGGAATGCGGTCCAGAAGGCGTAGACGAGCGGCAGGATCCACAGCACGCCGAGTAGCCAGGCGCCGGCCGTCTCCGCGGCGCGCAGGATTCCGGGAGGGGCGAGGACGTGACTCATGGGTGCACCCTTGGCGCTGCGCGCCGTCCCTCCGCGCGACGCCCGCGCGAGCAGGGCGAAGCCAAGGCCCGAAGGGCGCGTCTGCGAACGCGGGCGGCGGCCGACTCCACGACACAACGCGTCATATACGACTTTGCGGAGGCCGCGCAATTCGCGCCTTGGGACGGCCCGGCGGCGCTCACTGGTAATGGACCCTGCGGTCGACGAACCAGAACTGCACCAGCGCCGCGAGCCCGAGAATCGCGAGCAGCACCATCGTCAACGCGGCCGCGTACGCGGAATCCCAGAAGCGGAAGCCGACTTCGTAGATGTAATAGAGGAGGAGCGACGTCGCATTGTCGGGCCCGCCGCGCGTCATAACGACGACGTGATCGACGAGGCGGAATGCGTTGATGACCGCATTGACCAGGACGAACAGCGTCGTCGGCATCAGCAGCGGGAAGGTCACGCGGCGGAAGAAGTACCATCGCGACGCGCCTTCGATCGCCGCAGCGTCGGCCAGATTCGGCGACATCGACTGCAATGCGGCGAGGTAGAAGATCATGAAGAACCCGGCCTCCTTCCACACGGTCACCACCATCAGACACGCCAGCGCGGTGCTCTTGCTGCCAAGCCAATTGTGCGTGCCGAAGCCCAGCGCCCCGAGGACCTGCTCGACCAGGCCGTACTCCGGCGTGTAGAAGAAGAGCCAGATGTTCGCCACGGCGATCATCGGCAACACCGTCGGCGTGAAGTACGCGAGACGCAGGAACCCGCGGCCGGCGACGTTGCCATTGACCCATGCCGCCATCAGCAGCGCCAGCGCGATCGACGCGGGGATCGTCCCCAGCGCGAACCACAGGTTGTTGCCGAGCACCTGCCAGAAGATCGGGTCTTCGACGAGAGCGCGATAGTTGTCGAACCCGACCCAGGCGGCCGGCCGGTTGCCCTTGGGCGTGGACTGGAAGCTGTGCCAGAAGGTCGCCAGCGTCGGGTAGTGCGTGAACAGCGCGAGCAGCGCCATCGCCGGCAGCAACAGCAGCCAGCCGTAGACCCACTGGGCGCTCCGCGTCACCGCCGCGCGCCCGGCGGCATCGGCGACGGCTGCACCGGGTAGCGCGCCGCTTTCACTTGTACGAGCGGAGCAACCGTTCGGCCTCGCGCTGCGCGTCCTTCATCGCCTGTTCCGGCGTCTTGCTGCCGGTGAGTGCCGCCTGCAGCCCGTCGTTCAGCGCCTTGGTCACGCGCTGGTTGTCGTGCGTGGACAGCTCGGCCTTCGCATAGGGCAGCTGGTCACGCGCCACCGCGGCCGCGGGAAAGCCGGCGACGTACTGTTTCATCGTCGGGGTCTCCCACGCGTCGGGCCGCACCGCAACGTAGCCGGTATCGATGCCCCACTGTGCCGCACGCTGCGGCGTCGTGACCCACTTGATGAACTTGAACGCGGCGTCGCGTTGCGCCGGCGTCGACTTCTTGAACAGGTAGAAGTTGCCGCCGCCGGTGGGGCTGCCGCGCTGCTTGCCTGCCGGCAGCATCGCCACGCCGAAGTCGAACTTGGCGTTGGTCCGGACGTTGGTGAGGTTGCCGGTCGTCGTCCACATCATCGCGACCTTCTTCTCGAAGAAGTCCTTCGGCGTCGTGCCCCACTCGACGATGCCCTCGGGGTGCACCTTGTACTTGTTGACCAGATCGACCCAGTACGCGAGGCCCTCGATCACCTCGGGCCGATCGTAGTACGTCTGCGTGCCGGTCGCGTTCATCAGGTTGGTACCCGCCTGGATCGCGAGCGCCTGGAACAGCCAGTACGGAAAGCCGGACGACGGGATCTGTATTCCCCACTGCGTGACCTTGCCGGTGGCATCGCGCCTGGTCAGCTTCTGCGCGTACTCGATCTGCTCCTTCCAGTTCGACGGCGGGCGGCTGGGGTCGAGCCCCGCCTCCTTGAATGCTTCCTTGTTGTAGTAGAGGACGATCGTCGAGCGCTGGAATGGAATCCCCCAGGTCTTGCCACCGGTCTGGCTGTTCTCCATGAATCCGGGGTAGAAGCCCTTGAGCCATGCCTGATCCTCCGGTGTGCGGATCAGATCGTCGAACGGCACGACGGCATCCTCGTCGATCAGCGTGTACATGTCGGTGGACAGCAGGATCGACGTCACCGGCGGTTCGCCGCTTTTCACCGCGGTGAGCGCCTTGGTGATCGTGTCCTGGTACGTTCCGGAATAGATCGGCCGCAGCTTGATGCCGGGATTCTCCTTCTCGAAATCCGCGACGAGGCCGTCGATGATCTTGGGTATCGGCCCGCCGACGGCAATGGGGTAGTAGAACGAGACTTCGACGGGCGCTTGCGCCAGCGCCAGCGCAGCGAAGAGCGCCGCCGCGCCCCCGGACAGCGCACTCAGGATGTTTCTCACGAACATGGTTTCCTCCCTTGGTTGACTCGACTCCCCGCCACGCGCGCCTCTCGTCGCAGGCGCGCTAGGCGAGCATCGTCGCAGGTTCGTCACGAAACGATTCCGCACGGCGCGCACCGTCGCGTTCGAACAGGTGCTGCGCGCCCGGCGCCCACGACAGCCAGGCGGTGTCGCCGCGCGCCAGGCCGAAGCTGCCGGCCACACGCACGGCGAGCGTGGCCGCACCGAGCCGGCAGGCGACCAGCGAGTCGGCGCCCAGGTACTCGACGCCCGCGACCTCGGCGCGCAGCCCCCGGTCGTGGCCGAGCGCGATGTGCTCGGGGCGCACGCCGAGGGTCAATCCGGCGCAGGCTGCGGGAGCGACCGCCGGACCGTCGGTTCCGGCAATGACCGCGCCGCCGCGGCCCGCCTCCAACGGCAACAGGTTCATCGGCGGTGTGCCGATGAAACGCGCGACGAACGTGTTGGCGGGATTTTCGTAGAGCTCGGCCGGCGCCGCATCCTGCTCGATCCTGCCTCCGCGGAGCAGCACGACGCGGTCGGCCATCGACATCGCCTCGATCTGATCGTGCGTCACGTAGACCATCGTGATGCCGAGCTCGCGCTGCAGCTGGCGAATTTCGGAGCGCATGTCCTGGCGCAGTTGCGCGTCGAGATTGGACAGCGGCTCGTCCATCAGGCACACGGGCGCCTCGGCGATGATCGCCCGTCCCAACGCCACCCGCTGCTGCTGCCCGCCCGAGAGCTGTGCCGGCTTGCGGTCCAGTAGCGGCGAAAGCCCGAGCAAACCGGCGACACGCTTCAACCGCGCATCGGTCTCGGCGGGGGCGACGCGGCGCACCCTGAGTCCGAACACGATGTTTTCGGCGACCGAAAGGTGCGGGAAGAGTGCGTAGCTCTGGAACACCATCGCGATGTTGCGCTGCGACGGTGGCAGTTTCGTGACGTCGCGGCCACCGATCAGGATGCGTCCGCCGTCGGCCTGCTCGAGCCCGGCGATGAGGCGCAAGGTCGTGGACTTGCCGCAGCCGGAAGGCCCCAGCAGGACGTTCAGCGTGCCCGCGTCGAAGGCGAACGAAAGCCCGTCGACGGCGCGAACCTGACCCTCGGCGGTCGTCCAATGCTTGCTGACATTTTCGGCGACGATGGCCGACACGAAACGCGCTCCCCGTTGCCGCGGCGTTGTATCGTTCTGCAATGACCGGTCGCGCCCCGGGGCACTACCGCTCGCGGGCTGCGCGGGCGATCGCATCGAGACGGCAGCGCATGATAGCACCGGCCCCGGGCCGCGGCGGGACGGCGGACGGTCAGGCGAACAACGCGGCGAGCGCGGTGCCGGGATCGGCGGCGCGCATGAACGCCTCGCCCACGAGAAACGCGTGGACACCCCGCCCGCGCATCGTCTGAACGTCGGCCCGCGCAAGGATCCCGCTTTCAGTCACGACGAGCTTCCCGGCGGGAATGCGCGGCAGCAGCTCGAGTGTCGTTGCGAGCGATACGTCGAAGGTGCGCAGATTGCGGTTGTTGATGCCGACGAGCGGGGTCGCGAGCCGCAGAGCACGGTCGAGCTCCCCGGCGTCGTGCGCTTCGACCAGCACCGCCATTCCGTAGTCGCTCGCGCATCGTTCCAGCGCCGCGAGTCGCGCGTCGGGGAGCGCGGCGACGATCAGCAGGACGGCATCCGCTCCCAGCGCGCGCGACTCGGCGACCTGGTACTCGTCGACGATGAAGTCCTTGCGCAGAACCGGTAGCGCGCACGCGGCGCGCGCGGCGATGAGGTACTCGGGCGCGCCCTGGAAATACTGTCGGTCGGTCAGCACCGACAGGCACGCCGCACCGCCGTCCGCGTAGCTCGCGGCAATCGCCGACGGATCGAAATCGGCGCGCAGCACGCCGCGGCTGGGGCTCGCCTTCTTGATTTCGGCAATGACGGCCGGCCGGCCGGCCGCGAGCTTCGCGCGGAGCGCGCCCTCGAAATCGCGGGGTGGCGGCAGCGCCCGCGCCGCCGCGACGATCTCGCGCGAGGGCCGCACGCCCTTGGCCGCGGCAATCTCGTCGGCCTTGGTCGCGAGAATCCGCGCGAGGATGTCGGGCGAGGTCATCGACGGCAATGCCGGCTCGATGCCATTGCCGATTCGCGGCTCATGGGGTGCGGCCCAGCTTCTGCGTCACCGCGACGAACTGCTCGAGCTTCTTCATCGCGGCGCCCGAGGCGACCGCTGCCCGTGCCCGCTCGATGCCTTCGCCGATCGATGTCGCAACGTCGGCGGCGTAGAGCGCCGTGCCCGCGTTCAGCACGACGATCTCGCGCGGCGTGCCCTCGACGTCGCCCAGCGACTCCAGCACCATCGTCTTCGACTCGATTGCATCGGTCACCTTCAGGCCGCGGTTCGAAATCATCCGCAGGCCGAAATCCTCGGGATGAATCTCGTACTCGCGAACCTCGCCGTCCTTCAGCTCGCCGACCATCGTGGCCGCGCCCAGGGACACCTCGTCCATTCCGTCCTTGCCGTACACGACGAGCACGTGCTTGCTCCCCAATCGCTGCAGCACGCGCACCTGGATGCCGACGAGATCCGGGTGGAACACGCCCAGCAGCTGGTTCGGCGCGCTCGCCGGGTTGGTGAGCGGTCCCAGGATGTTGAAGATGGTCCGCACGCCGAGTTCCTTGCGCACCGGCGCCGCATGCTTCATTGCACTGTGGTGCGCCGGCGCGAACATGAAGCCGATGCCGGTCTCGGCGATCGACTGCGCGACCTGCTCCGGCTTCAACATGATGTTGGCGCCGAGCGCCTCGAGCACGTCCGCGCTGCCCGATTTCGACGACACCGAGCGGCCGCCGTGCTTGGCGACGCGGGCCCCCGCCGCCGCCGCGACGAACATGGACGCCGTCGAAATGTTGAACGTGTGCGACGAGTCGCCGCCCGTGCCGACGATATCGACGAGGTGTTGGCGATCGGGGACCTCGACCCGGGTCGCGAACTCGCGCATCACCTGTGCGGCCGCCGCGATTTCGCCGACGGTCTCCTTCTTCACGCGCAGGCCGACGGTGAGCGCCGCGATCATGACCGGAGTGACCTCGCCGCTCATGATCCGGCGCATGATCGAAAGCATCTCGTCGGGAAAGATCTCGCGGTGCTCGATCGTGCGCTGCAGCGCTTCCTGGAGGGAGATGGGCATGGCGGCTCCTTGGGTTCAGTTTCCGAGTTGGTCGATTCGCTGGCGGGGCAGTTCGATCCGGCACGCCATCCGCGCGAGGTCCGCCGCGGAGGGGCCTGACCTCTTCGGTCGCAGGTTCGCGCCCGGCGTGGTCGCATGCACGTAGTCGCACTGGGCGCCCTGGTAGAGAGCAAAGGCGCGCGACGACTGCGCCAGTGCCGCGTACGCCGTGTTGCCACGCTTCGTGCGCTCGCCCTGATCGCGCGCCGCGGCGGCGGCGGCCCGCTGCTCGGCCTGCGTCATCGCCGGCCCTCGAGGAAATTGCGAAGCAACGCGTGGCCGTGCTCGGTCAGGATCGCTTCCGGATGAAATTGCACGCCTTCGACCTGCCAATCGCGATGGCGCACGCCCATGACTTCGCCGTCGTCGGCGGTCGCGGTGACGACGAGGCACGCCGGCATCGTCGAAGGCTCGATCGCAAGCGAGTGGTAACGCGTCGCCGTGAACGGCGAGGGCAAGCCGCTGAAGACGCCGCGGCCATCGTGGGTCACGGACGAGACCTTCCCGTGCATCACGCGCTGCGCGCGGACGATCCTGCCGCCGAAGGCCTGGCCGATTGCCTGGTGTCCAAGGCAAACACCGAGAATCGGGATGGCGCCCGCGAAGCGCCGGATCAGCGGCACGGAGATTCCGGCCTGGTCGGGCGCGCACGGGCCGGGGGAAATGACGATCTTCTCGGGTTCCCACGCGGCAACCTGCTCGAGCGTGAGCGCGTCGTTGCGGTAGACGTGCACGTCGGCGCCCAGCTCGCCCAGGTACTGGACGAGGTTGTAGGTGAAGCTGTCGTAGTTATCGATCATTAGCAGCATATGGAGGCTATCTTTTTGATTTCTAAGATTGCTATGTCTCGCAGGTCGGCTGAATACCCGCATTGGTACCCGCTATTCGATGCGATGCCCGTGGAGGTCGGGCCATTGTCAGCTATTGCGCTGACAGGGGGAATCTACGCGGCAGGCTTTCGCCAGCGCCAAGCGGTAGCAGAGACGAAGGGGAGATCGATAGCCACGGCCAATTATCGCGGAATTTGGCTCCGGTGAGCAAATGCCGGGGCGCGCCGTTCCAGCAGCCTCGGGCGAGCGTGGCATCTGGTGGGGGGCGTTAGCACTTCCGCCAGCGCATGGGACAGCGCGCGCGCCATGTGTAGACGGGCGTCGATATGTCCGAGCGCAGTTGCAGGACGCTGCGACGACGGATGCGGTTACTGATTCGCAATGCTCGAGCTGGCGGAATTCCAGCCGCCGCCCAGCGCCTTGATCAGCGCGACACTGGCGGAAAGGCGGCGGCCGAGGATGTCGAGTGCGTTACGCTCGTTGTTGAGCGCGGCCGCCTGCAACACGACGACGGCGAGGTAGCTCGTCGTTCCGGCCTTGTACTGGTTGCTGGCGATCGTTGCCGATTCGCGCGCGGCCTTTACCGCCTCATCCTGCACGGCCGCTTCCTGTCCGAGTATGGCGAGGGCGGCGAGACTGTCTTCGACCTCCTGGAATCCATTCAGTACCGTCTGGCGGTACCCGGCCACCGTGCCGTCCCAGGTGGCGACGGCCTGCTCCTTCTGCGCCTGGCGCAGCCCGGCGTCGAAAATCGTCTGCGCCAGCGCGGGTCCCAACGACCAATAGCGGCTGGGCAGGCTCAGCAGGCTGCCGATGGCGGAACTCTGAAGGCCTCCGGCGGCACCGAGCGACAACGACGGATAGAACGCAGATTCGGCGACGCCAATCTGTGCGTTGGCCGCGGCCACGCGCCGCTCGGCCGCCGCGATGTCCGGCCGACGTTCCAGCAGAACGGACGGGACGGTGACGGGTGTTTGCGGAAAGGCTGCGGCGAACCGTTTGGGGACGATGGCGAGTTCGGACGGCGGCTTGCCGTTGAGGACCGCGATCGCGTGCTCGTACTGCGCGCGCGTGATCGCCGCGTCGAGCAGCTGCGCTTGCGTAGACTTGAGCTGCGTTTCCGCCTGCGCCACGTCGCCGCGGGCGACGATGCCGGCCGCGTACTGATTGCGCGTCAATTGCAGCGAGCGCTCGAACTGCGCGGCAGTCTCCCGCAGCAGGTCGATCTGCGCATCCTGCACGCGCAGCAGAAAGTAATTCTGCGCGAGCAGCGCCTGCGCCGACAGCGTGGCCGCCGCGAGATCCGCGGCGCTCGCCTGCGCCGTCGCTTCGCTCGACTCGACGCCGCGGCGAACGCGGCCCCACAAGTCGATCTCCCAGCTCAGATCGAGGGCGGCGTTGTAGCTGTTGGTGATGCTGGGGCCCGTCGATTCGGGCGTACGGGCACTGCGCAGCCCGGCGGCGTTCCCGGCGACCGCCGGGAACAGACCGGCGCGGGCGGCCCGGGTCGCCGCCTGCGCGGCGCGCACCTGCGCCTCGGCAGCCTGTATCGTCTGGTTGGACACCGCGACCTGCCGCACGAGCGCGTCGAGATCGGGGTCGCCGAACGCGGCCCACCAGTCGCCACGCGGCGCATCGTCGCCGGGTTCCGCGGTCTTCCAGCCAACGGCTTCCTTGAACGCCGGCGGCGTGGGCGCGGTAGGGCGCACGTAATCGGGGCCCACCATGCATCCGACCAGGGTCACCGCCAGCAGGGCGGTGAGCACGACGCGTGGCATCGGCAGGGTGGTCATGCGCCAGTTCATCTAGCCGGGATTTCCGACATCGATCCGGGCGCAGGCGCAGCCGGCGCACGGCGCGGGCGGCTCCACTTGTGATCCGCCCAGAGCCTCAACCGGTCAAGGTAGACGTAGACCACCGGCGTGGTGTAGAGAGTGAGCACCTGGCTCACGAGGAGGCCGCCAACGATGGCGATCCCGAGCGGGCGTCGCATTTCGGCACCATCGCCGGCACCCAGCGCCAGTGGTACCGCGCCCAGCATGGCGGCCATGGTCGTCATCATGATCGGCCGAAAGCGCAGCAGGCACGCCTCGAAGATCGCGTCGCGCGTGGACATGCCCCGCGAGCGTTCGGCCGCGAGCGCGAAATCGATCATCATGATCGCGTTCTTCTTGACGATGCCGATCAGCAGGATCACGGCGATGAACGCGATGATCGTGAAATCCGTCTTGAACAGCATCAGCGCGAGCAGCGCGCCGACGCCGGCGGACGGCAGGGTGGAAAGTATCGTGATCGGGTGGACGTAGCTCTCGTAGAGCACGCCGAGGACGATGTAGACCGCGATCAGCGCCGCGAGGATGAGCCACGGCTGGCTCTGCAGCGACGCCTGGAACGCCCGCGCGCTGCCCTGGAACGTGCCGCGCACGGTATTCGGCACGCCGATCCGCGCCAAGGCATCCTCGACCGCGCGCGTGGCTTGGGACAACGATACGCCGACCGGCAGGTTGAACGAGATCGTCGACGCGACGAACTGGCCCTGGTGGTTGACACCCAGCGGAGTATTGGACGGGCCGAAGGTCGCAAAGGCGGACAGCGGGACCGTCGCGCCCTTGGATGTGCTCACGTGTACCGAGCGAAGAATCTCCGGCGATTGCCAGTACTGCGGCGCGGCTTCCATCACCACGTGGTACTGATTCAATTGCGCATAGATCGTCGAGACCTGCCGTTGCCCGAACGCATCGTTCAGCGTTGCGTCGATGAGGCGCGGGTTGACGCCGAGGCGCGAGGCCGCGTCGCGATCGATGACGAGCGAGGTCTGCAGCCCCTTGTCCTGCGTGTCGGTGTTGACGTCGGCGAGCTCGGGCAGCTCGGAGAGCGCCTGGCGGATCTTCGGTTCCCAGGCCCGCAGTTCCGCGAGGTCGTCGGCCTGCAGCGTGAACTGGTACTGCGCGTTGCTCTGGCGACCGCCGATCCGGATGTCCTGCACTGGCTGCAGAAAAAGGTTGGCGCCGGGCTCCTTCGCCAGCTTGCCGCGCAGCCGCGCGATCACCTGATCCGCGGTTTCCATGCGTTCGGCGATGGGCTTCAGCGCGACGAACATGAATCCGGAATTGCGCTGCGCGCCACCGGTGAAACCGACGACGTTCTCGACGGCCGGGTCACCGGCGACGATGGCCTGGAAATCGGCGAGCTTCTGGCGCATCGCCTGGAACGAGATGCTCTGGTCGGCCTGGATGCCGCCAACGAGGCGCCCCGTGTCCTGCTGCGGGAAGAAACCCTTTGGAATGGTCACGTACAGGTAGATGTTGAGACAGACGGTCGCCGCGAGCACGAGCATCACGACGACACCGTGGCGCAGCGCCAGCCCCAGGCTCCTGCGATACCCGCTCAACATGAGGTCGTAGGCTCGTTCACCCAACGCTGCGAGTCGTCCGGGTTTGCGGTCGAGCGCGGCCGGGCGCAACAGCCGCGCGCACATCGTCGGCGTCGTCGTCAGCGAGACGACGAGCGAGATCAGGATCGCGACCGAGAGCGTCACCGCGAATTCGCGGAACAGGCGACCGACGATCCCACCCATCAGCAGGATCGGGATAAACACGGCGATCAGCGACAGGCTCATCGAGAGTACGGTGAAGCCCACCTCGCGCGCACCCTGCAATGCCGCGGCGAACGGCGTCATGCCCTTCTCGATGTGCCGCGTCGTGTTTTCCAGCACCACGATCGCATCGTCGACGACAAAGCCGGTAGCGATCGTCAGCGCCATCAGCGTGAAGTTGTTGACCGAGAATCCGGCGAGGTACATGACCCCGAACGTGCCGACCAGGGATACCGGCACCGCGACGCTGGGGATCAGCGCCGCGCGGACGTTGCGCAGGAACAGGAAGACGACGAGGATGACGAGCCCGATGGACATGGCGAGCGCGCGTCCAGTGTCGCGCAGCGATCCGCGGATCGTGGCCGTGCGCTCCATCGCCGGGGTGAGCGTGATGGCCCTGGGGATCGACGCGCGCAACGTGGGCAGAAGCGCGGTCACGCGATCCACCGTCTCGATGATGTTGGCATTCGGCTGCCGATTGATTATCACGAGCACCGACGCCTTGCCGTTGGCCATGCCGGCGTTGCGCAGATCCTGTACCGAGTCCACGACCTCGGCGACATCGGTGAGCTTCACCGGCGCGCCGTTGCGGTAGGCAACGATGAGCGGAAGGTATTCGGCTGCGGTTTTGGCCTGGTCGTTCGCGAGGACCTGCCAGTGCCGCGTGTCGTCCTCGACAGTGCCCTTAGGCCGGTTGGCGTTGGCCGCCGCCAGCGTCGCACGCACGTCTTCGAAACCGATGCCGTACTTGTCGAGGGCTTGCGGGTTGACCTCGACGCGCACCGCTGGCAGCGAGCTGCCGCCGACGCTCACCTGCCCGACACCCGTCACCTGCGAGAGCTTCTGTGCCACGATCGTCGACGCCGCGTCGTACATCTGGCCCTGCGTCATCGTGTCCGACGTGAGCGTCAGGATCATGATCGGCGCGTCGGCCGGGTTGACCTTGCGGTACGTCGGGTTGCTGGGCAGTCCGGACGGCAGCAGCGCGCGCGCGGCGTTGATTGCCGCCTGCACGTCGCGCGCAGCGCCGTCAATGTCGCGCGACAAATCGAACTGCAGCGTAATCCGCGTCGAGGCGAGCGAGGAGGACGATGTCATTTCGGTGACACCCGCGATGCGACCGAGCGAACGCTCCAGCGGGGTGGCGACCGTCGCCGCCATCGTTTCGGGGCTTGCGCCGGGAAGCGACGCCTGCACCGAGATCGTCGGATAATCGACCTGGGGCAGCGGCGACACGGGCAGCAACCGGACGGCGATCGCCCCCGCCAGCGCGACGCCCAGCGTGAGCAGCGTGGTGGCCACCGGACGCTCGATGAACGGTTGCGAGAGGTTCATCGCCCTTCCACGGGGCCAGGACTCACCCGCGTCGACCGCGCGCGGCGCGCGGCAGACCGTTGCGCCAGCCGGTCGAACGCCAGGTAGATCACGGGGGTGGTGAACAGCGTCAGCGCCTGCGAGAAGATGAGCCCGCCGACCATCGTGATGCCGAGCGGGTGTCGCAATTCCGAACCTTCGCCCCAACCGATCATCAGGGGCAGCGCGCCGAGGATCGCCGACATCGTCGTCATCATGATCGGCCGGAAGCGCAGGAGACAGGCCTGGAAGATTGCGTCGCGCGGCGCCATGCCCTCGTTGCGCTGCGCGTCGAGCGCGAAGTCGATCATCATGATCGCGTTCTTCTTGACGATGCCGATCAGCAGGATGATGCCGATGATCGCGATGATCGA
>Ga0209048_10000385_pt1 | contig 47416 bp, 45 predicted proteins | sample FrelakmetCRP12CR_FD_187146 | JGI IMG/M metagenome (GOLD analysis project Ga0209048, IMG submission 187146) | Freshwater lake sediment microbial communities from the University of Notre Dame, USA, for methane emissions studies - CRP12 CR (SPAdes)... | ecosystem: Environmental > Aquatic >...
GACCTCTTGCACCCCATGCAAGCGCGCTAGCCGGACTGCGCCACGCCCCGTCAGGCAAGCATCGGGCGCTCATGCGCCCGACACAGCCAACACCTGCACTTGCGTGCGGTGCAAGTGTGGCGGTTGGATTCCGCCTCGGCAAGGCGGTATTATAGTCGCGATTGGGCTTTAAGGCAATGAAGGAACCTGCGGGGACCAATCGCCACCCCCCATCCCGCGGAGGATAATTCGGGATCTCGTGATCCCGAAGCAGTCGACGACGGCAGGAAGCCGCCTCGACTTGTTTTTGCGGTACAATACCGCCGATGACAGAACACCGCTCCCTGCCAGACCCGACGCGGGTCAGCGTACTGACAGCATCCGTCCTGCTGGCTTTTGCACTGACGCGGGTGCTTAGCTCGACGCATTTATTCTCCATGCTCATTCCAGTGGGGAGTTTCAGGCTGACGCTCTCGTTCAACCTAAATACCTTGATCGTCCTGCTTGACGCGGGGGTGACCGCCACCGGAATGGACTGGCTGCTGCGCACCCATCCTGCGTTGAAAAAAGGCGGAACCCGCGAGCACTGGCTGCTCCCAACCCTGACGGTGCTGGTCACTGGTATCGCACTCTATACATTGCCAAATACGGCGATCTGGTGGCTGGGCTTCGGACTGGGTGCAGCCCTTTTCCTGGTAGTGGCCCTGGCCGAATACGTGGTGGTGGACCCAACCGATACCCGCTATCAACTGGCAACCGCGATCCTGACGGTGATCGCTTTTGTCATCTTTCTCATCCTGGCAGTGGCCCTCAAAGCTGTCAATGCGCGCCTGGTAATGGTGCTCCCGGCATTGTTCCTGGCAGGCGGGCTGGCAGCCCTGCGGACCCTGCACCTGCGTCTGAATGAACACTGGGAGTACGCCTGGGCATTAGGGATAGGGCTGATCGCGGCGCAATTAGGTGCCGCGCTGCATTACCTGCCTTTGTCACCAGTGCGGTTTGGGCTGGCACTGCTGGCCCCGCTCTACGCGCTGACGGTGCTGGCTGTCAACCTGGTGGAGGGCTATCCCTTCCGACGGGCATTTCTTGAGCCAACAGCAATGCTCATCATTTTCTGGGGGTTGGCAGCCTGGTTCCGATAGATGGCTGAAAAACTGATCCTGACCCGCAGCCACTGGCAGGCAATGCGCCGGCATGTCAACCGGCGTGCCCCCCTGGAAGCCTGCGGGCTGTTGGCTGGGAAAAATAACCGGGTGGAGAGCACACAGGGTATTTATAACACCGAAGAAAGCGCAGTACGCTACCGGATGGAGCCACGAGCGCAGTGGCGCGCTTTTCAGCACCTGGAAGGCGCCGGGTTGGACCTGGTCGGCATCTATCATTCGCACCCGAATGGTCCCGATCACCCTTCGCCGACGGATATCACAGAAAGCATGTACCCGGTGACTCAGATCATCTGGTATCGGGTGGACGGCGAGTGGCAAGCGCGCGGCTTTCAGATCGAGGGCGGAAAAGTGACCGAAATCACCTTAGTGTTTAGCAAGCCTGAGTGACCTTCTCCCCTTTTGTGTGTTACTGCTTCTGAATGAATGTGTGATCTTTGATCGAAAATTCTATTGGGACCTTCGGCAGCAATCTTGGTTCACCTCTTTGTGCAGTACCCGGTAATTTTTATCCTTATGTTTGAGCACCCCCGGAGGAGATTGGTATGCAAGTTCTGATTGAAGTTGGCACGCTGCTGGCGTCGTATATTATCGGTTCAGTCCCGTTCGGTTTGATCGTCGTTAAACTAATGACAGGGAAGGATATCCGCACCATCGCCAGCGGCCGAACAGGCGGGACGAATGCGATGCGCGCCGCCGGACCCTGGGCAGGGGTGCTGACAGCCGTCCTGGATATCCTTAAGGCAGCCACGACCGTCTGGCTGGCACAGGCAGTAACACCCAACGTATGGATCCATACCCTGGCACCCATCGTCGCCGTCATTGGACACAACCATTCCATCTTTTTAATCGAGCGAGACCCGGACGGACGCATCCGGCTGCGGGGGGGAGCAGGAGGGGCAGCCGCGGGAGGCGGTGCGTTTGGCCTATGGCCTCCGGTGGCCTTCATCCTGATCCCGCTCGGTCTCCTGACCTGGTATTTTACCGGTTATGCGTCCGTGACCACCCTAAGTATCGGAGTGATGACGATCATTATTTTTGGAGTGCGCGCCGCCCTGGGCCTGGGTCCCTGGGTATATGTTTTCTATGGTTTTTTGGTGGAACTCTTGATGATCTGGGCGCTGCGCCCCAACCTTAAGCGCCTGAAGGACGGAACGGAACGCCGTCACGGCCTGCCGGTGAAGCTCCAGCAGCTGAAGCAACAGCGGGGTCCGAAGGGTGGCGGGAAGCCGTCTTAGGAACCCTGTCCAAGACATATTCATAACAAACCGCCGCACTTGATAAGTGCGGCGGTTTGTTTTATTTTTTAGAAGCAGCCTTGGCTTCTTTTTCCTCCCTATAAAGCGCTTGCAAATTCCGACGGTGAAGTTCTTCCGACAGCCCACCCAGATAGACGCGGCTCTTGCCGCTCGTCTCGACGTGGTTTTCATCCAGAAAATCCTGAGGAGCGCGGCGGCGGACTGCCATCCGGGCTACCTTGCGGATATTGGCCAAGTAATTCAGGTTTTCCCTGACAGCCGCTTCAATTTCGCCGCGCAGGATAATATCGCCATGACCCTGGATGATATTCTCCAGACCCATGCGCCCAATCTTTTTTATGGATGTGGTGATATCTTCTGCATTGCCATCCACTACGTAAGGCAAGGGCATGAAGGAATCCCCGGCAAACAGGACGCGGTCCTCTTCAACCAGCACGGCAATCCCGTCGGGGCTGTGGCCGGGAGCAGGCATGATGGACAGGTTTTTCTTGCCGACGCGCAGGCTCAACGTGCCTTCGCTAAAAGTCAATTGAGGCAAAACAATCTTAACCTGGCGGAAGGTCTGGTTTTGTTTTTGGGCATTTTCGAGAGCCGGAATACCGCGCTCGATAAGCAGGTCACGACATAAAGAGTGGGCAATGATGGTGGCACCGGGGAAGAAACAATTGCCCCAGGTGTGATCTGCATGGTAATGTGTATTAATGATATAGCACACCTGAACCCCGAGCTCGTGCTCGACAAAGTCGCGCATGGCCAGGGTTTCATCGGGCAAGGCGAGTGTGTCAATCATAAGAGCCCACTGCGGCCCAACCACCACACCCGCCGTCACCTGTGCATACACTTCACTTTGGAACCAGTAGACATTTTCAGAAACACGTTCGCGATGCATATTTAACCTCAATGATAAGATGCCTAAATCTAGCACAAATGGGGGTCAAAAGTCAAGGAAAAGTGGATTTTGGGTATTAATTATCACGCAGAAGGTGACCAATCGTTTTTTTTATCAAAATTCCTTGACCAGATTCAATTCTTCGTGATAAACTTCACTTGTTCGAAAGTGCCGCACTAGCGGTAAAATTCCAAAGAAAGGAGGCGCACTTCATGATCTACTGCAATTTTGTCACATCAGTTCGTGTCCGCACGGCGGCTAGCGACGGTCAGACCTTACCTACGCGGAGTGCGCCTGTTGCCTGATAAGATACACGCAGTATATGGCGGCCACGGACACTCCCTGCCCGTGGCCTTTTTCTTTCCCGAAGCGACCATGGGCAACCCCGTGGTCGTTTTATTTTCCCCCTATATCCCCCCATTTCGTTCCGATACGGGAGGAATGAGGGACCTGAAAGAGGCAAAACATGAGCATTGACCATCCGTTATTCGAAGGCAAGCTTATCCGACTTGGGCCGATCGACCATGAGAAGGACCCGGAAATTGTGGCGCGCTGGACGCACAACGCCGGATTCATGCGCATGATGTACACCGACCCAGCGCGTCCACTTTCTACCTGGCAGATGAAGAAAAAACTGGAGGAACTGGAAAAGTCCATTGAAGAGGATAAGAACCTTTTCCACTTCCGAATTCGTACCCGAAGCGATGACCGGCTGGTCGGTTTTGCCGAGCTGTCCTGGATCTCCTGGACGAACGCCAGCGGGTATATCCGGCTTGGAATTGGTGCCTGCGCAGACCAGCGCCAAGGTTATGGCCGCGAGAGCCTCGACCTGCTACTGCATTACGCGTTTGACGAACTCAACCTCTACCGGTTGACGGCGCTGATCCCGGAGTACAACACCTCCGCCCTGGGCTTGTTCAAGGGCTTCGGATTTGTCGAGGAGGTACGCAGGCGCAAGGCGCTGGAACGCGACTTACGGCGCTGGGACCTGCTGCAGTTTGGCCTGCTGGCAGATGAATGGAAGGAGAAACAAAAATGAATTCAGACTTATTTAAGGGGAAACTGGTCCACCTGACGGTGGAAGAACCCGAATCGCTGTCTCCGCTCGTATCGAAGTGGTCGGCGGACAGCGAATATTCCCGCCTGCTGGACTGGGATCCAGCGCGCCGATTCTCAATCAAGAATTCTCAGAAATGGATCGAAAAACATTACGAAAACGAAGCCAATTATGCCTTTAGCATCCGCACCCTGGCTGACGACCGGATCATCGGCGAAATTGGCCTGGATGGAATACGCTGGACGCACCGCGATTGCTTCGTGGGCATCGGCCTGGGAGAGCGCGAGTTCTGGGGCAAGGGGTACGGCACAGATGCGATGAGGGTCATCCTGCGCTATGCCTTCACCGAGTTGAACCTGCAGCGGGTTACATTGGATGTATTTGAATATAACCAGCGCGGCGTCCGGTCTTATGAAAAGGCTGGATTTGTGGTGGAGGGGCGCGCCCGTGGGTTGATCCTGCGTGAAGGCCGCCGCTGGGATGTCATATTCATGGGCATTTTGCGCGACGAATGGCTGAAACTTAATCCGGAAAAGCAATGATAGGAAAAGTAGTGAAAGGAAATTTGATGAGTAATGATATTTATCTTCACAACGCTCCTCTCATACCGGGAATAACCTTCCGTGCCTTCCAGGGGGAAGCGGATTACCCGCTCATGGCGGCCTTGATCTCGGCGTGCAAGGTCGCGGATGGTGTGGAACGCAGCTCGAACGTGGATGACATTGCCCGCACCTATCGTCACCTGGAAAATTGCAATCCGCAGACCGACATGCTCTTTGCCGAGGTGTACGGACAGGTAATCGCTTATGGACGAATCTGCTGGGACGATCTCCTGGATGGCGTCCGTCTGTACCATCCATTCGGGTTCCTGCACCCGGACTGGCGAGGCAAAGGCCTCGGGACGGCGATGTGGGAGGCCGCTGAAGGCCGGGCACGGGAAATTGCTGCCGGTCACCCAACAAAGACGCCGAAATATCTGCAGGTCGAAGCGTTCGAAACAGAAAAGGCACTGGTTACCCTGCTGGAAAAGCGCGGTTACAAGCCTGCCCGTTACGAGACATACATGGTACGCGACCTGAGTTTACCCTTCCCGGAGACCCGCATGCCGCCGGGGCTGGAAGTCCGCCCGGTGAAGTTGGAGCAACTGCGCCCAATCTTTGAAGCGAGCAACGAAGCCTTCCGCGACCATTGGGGCTCCCGGGATGTGAGCGAGGAGGGATACAAGGCCGAGATGGAGAGCCCAAACTTTCACCCGGAGCTCTGGAAAGTAGCCTGGGACGGCGACCAAATGGCCAGCGTGATCCACAACTTTGTGGACGAGAATGAAAATGTAGAATACCAGCGCAAACGCGGCTACACTGAAGGAATCTGCACCCGGCGCGCATGGCGCAAGCTGGGATTGGCGAGTGCGCTGCTGGTGCTGAGCATGCAGATGTTCAAGGAAATGGGTATGACCGAGACCGCCCTGAGCGTGGATTCGGAGAATCTCTCTGGCGCGCTCCGCCTTTACGAAGGTGTGGGCTACCGCAAGGTCAAACAACAAACCAATTATCGCAAGCCAATGGAGTAAAATAGAGCATCAAAAAATTCCCTACCGGCCGGTTTCATCCGAAGGAGATTAATATGCAACTACGCTGCACTTACTGCCAGACCATGTTCGCAATCAGCCGCGAGGATATGCTCGCCGCCCTGGAGCACATGGAAGAAAATAAACAGGTGTATTACGATGCCCACTGCCCGAAGTGCCGCCGCGCCAACCGCGTCGAGCGAGCCCGCATGGAGCGTTTCTTCCCGGATTGGAAAAATGCGATCAAGTCCATGGCGAAGGAATCGGTCCAGACAGAACCAGCGGCTGAAAAACCAGCCAATAAAGCTGTGGCAACACCTAAAACCGCTGCGAAACCGAAGAAAAAACATGCCCCCAAAACGAAAACGGCGACGGTACCAGCCAAAAAGCCTGTGGCAAAGACGACACTCCCCAAGGGGAAACCCGCTGGAACGAAGAAGAAATGAGGTTCCGGGCAGTTTTTGTCGACTTCGGCGGCGTTATCATGCGGACGGAGGATATAGGGCCACGCACACACCAGGCTGAACGCCTGGGCATGACAACTCGTGACCTGGAGAAGATCTTCTTCGAGAGTGATTCCAGCCTGCGGGCTTCCACCGGCGAAATCCCGGAGGAGACCCACTGGCAGACAGTAGCCGAAGCCCTGGGAGTCAGCCGGCAAGAAACCGACAAAATCATTAACGAGTTTTTTTCCGGTGACCAGGCGGATGCAATGCTGCTCGATTTCCTGCGCAGTCTGCGCCCGGAACGCAAGGTCGGCCTGATCAGCAATGCCTGGTCCGGTCTGAGGGCATTCATCACCAGCCAAAAATTCGAGGATGTTTTCGATGAAATGATCATCTCTGCTGAAGTGGGCCTGATGAAGCCCGACGCGCGCATCTACCGGCTGGCGCTCGAAAAAATAGGCGTGCAACCTGAAGAGTCGATCTTCCTAGATGATGTGCTTGTCAACGTGGAAGGAGCCCGCTCGGTCGGCATGAAAGCCATCCATTTCACCCAGCCTGAAAAATCGCTGGAAGAGTTAAAGAAATTGCTTAGTCATCACCGGTGACCTTCCGCCTGTCGGGGGGAGAGGTCACCTGACAGGACAACCATGAAAATTCATGTCAATAACCGCCCGATCCTGCAAGACCTGGGAGAAGGGTTGATTCTCTGCCGTTCAACGACTGATGACGCGAAGGCGCTGGCGGAGTTCAACAGCCACATCCACAGCGAGGATGGCTTTGACAAACCCGACCCGCGCATTGGGGCCTGGACACGAGACCTACTCACCCATCCCCACCCCACCTTTCACGCAGATGACTGTACACTGGTAGTGGAGTCTGCTACCGGAAAAATCATCTCCTCGATGAACCTAATCTCGCAGACCTGGGCCTATGAGGGGATCCCCTTCGGGGTGGGCCGCCCGGAGTTGGTGGGAACGCTGCCAGAGTATCGCAAGCGCGGACTGGTACGGGTCCAGTTCGAGGAAATCCACCAGTGGAGCGCAGAACGCGGCGAACTCGTCCAGGGTATCACCGGCATCCCGTTCTATTACCGGCTCTTTGGGTACGAGATGGGGCTGGAGCTGGGCAGCGGACGTACAGGTTTTGAAGCCCAACTTCCGAAGCTAAAAGAAGGTGAGAGTGAACCGTTCTCCATCCGCCCAGCCACCGAAGCGGATATCCCCTTCTTGATGGAAGTCTATGCGCATGCCTGCCAACGGTGGCTGGTCATGTGCGTGCGTGACGAAGCCGTCTGGCGATATGACCTAAGCGGTCAGAGCGAAAAGAACGGGGAACGGGTGGAGTTTCGTATTCTTGAACGCATCGGGACGAAAGAACCGGTGGGTTATTTTACCCACCCGTGGTACGCCTGGGATACCGGCCTGGCTGCAAAACAATACGAACTCAAACCGGGCGTTTCCTGGCTGGAAGTCTCGCCGTCGGTAGCGCGTTACCTGTGGCAGATGGGAGAAACCTACGCAAAACGGGATGGCAAGCCCGAGGTCCGCACAACGTACAGCTTCTGGTTTGGGAGCGAGCATCCAATATACAATATATTCCGCGAGCGCCTGCCGCGCATCCGCGACCCATATGCCTGGTTTGTGCGCGTCCCGGATATGCCGAAGTTCCTGCGTACCATAGCCCCGGCACTGGAACGGCGCATCGCCGAGTCGGCGATTGTCGGGTACAGCGGCGAGACGAAGATCAATTTCTATCGCTCTGGCCTGCGATTTGTCTTGAACAAGGGCAAGCTTGAAAGCATAGAACCCTGGATGCCAAGCCATGAGGAGCGCGGCAACGCGGCCTTCCCTAACCTGTCGTTCCTGCAACTGGTCTTTGGATACCGCACCTATGAGGAACTGGAACAATCATTTGCCGATTGCACCTACATGAACGACGAAACGCGCGTTTTGTTGAATACGCTCTTCCCGAAGAAGGCTTCTTCGGTAATGTTCGTGAATTAACCATGAAATTCGAACCTGTCCTCGATAAACCCGCCCTGATGGAAACCATCCAGCAGGTTTACGGCGTCCCTGTTTACGCCTTGACCTTCATCCCCGAAGGGATGGTCGGCTGCCATTACATCGCCAATTGCGCAGACGGGAAACGCATTTTCGTGACCCTGCTGACCAACAACTATCTGGCAATACTCCAGACCCAGCGATTGGACATCACACTGGCTTTGATAAACAGACTCTACGAGGGCGGCCTATTCACCGCTCAACCTGCCGTGTACCACACCCTGGAGGGAAGGATGAAAGCAGATTTCCAGGGTCAGCCATTGATCATCTACGAATACATCGAGGGCATCAACCTGGGAGGGGCCTGGCCCTACCCGCCCGAGGTGCTGACCGAACTGGGCAGGCTGACGGCGCAGTTGCACGGTGCCACCGCCGATATCGGGATGGATGTACCATACTTCGAGCAGTTCCACCTGCCTTTCGAGGAGCCCCTGTTAGCCAACCTGGCAGAGCTGGAACAGGTACCGGACGATGCCCGCCCGGGGAAAGTGGAACTGCGCAAGTTCATCCTGCCGCGACAGGAGCCCTTGCTTGGCCTGTTGGCCCACTTGCACGAGCTGGGCGATACCGCCCGGGATCTGAACCCCCCGCGGGTGCTGGTCCACACGGATATGACACCAACCAACATCCTGCGCACCCCGCAGGGTGATCTCTTCATCGTGGACTGGGAGGGCGTTATGTTGGCTCCGGCCGAGCATGACCTGTTCATCTTCGCCGGGGAAGGATTTTCCACTTTGCTGGAGGCATACTGCCGGGCAGCCGGAGAACCCTGTCTGCACCCGGAACTCTTCGCCTACTACTTCCACCGCCGCAACCTGGAAGATATCACCGGCTTCATCATCAGTATCCTACACGAGAACACGACTGCTGAAGAGGACCGCTACGAACTGGACCTGCTCAATTCAGACTGTCTCTCAAGCTGGCCATTCCTCGAAAAAAGCCTAGAATGGGCCGCGGAGCAGATCCGAGCCGCGACGGGATGAACCATACGTCCTGAGCTGCACGAGGCGATTTTGCGCGGCGCAGTCTAAGGGCAGGTTTTCAACATTGCACAATAAGATGAAATCTTTTCTCCACTCCACCCTCAACCAATTCCGCCTGCTCAACCGGCCAGCGCGGCTGTTCCTGCTGGCGCTCTTTTTGGACGGACTTCTTTTTGCCGGCTGGAACCTGTTCTTCAACCTGTACATCATCGAGGCGGGTTACAGCCGCGATTTCCTCGGGCTGGTCAACGCGGCCCCGTCGCTCTCAGCGCTCCTGCTGGGCGTTCCGATGGGACTGCTGTCGGACCGGATGGGGCGCAAACGCGCAATGATGACCGGCTTTGCCCTGGCAAATTTTACAATCATCGGCATGATCCTGGGCCATTCCGAGACGGTAATTCTGGTGGCGGCTCTTATGCTGGGCGCTACCTCACAGTTATACGTTCTCAGCCAGGCACCGTTCATGATGAAGACCTCCGACGACAAGACGCGGGATCTTCTATTTAGTCTCAGCTTTGGAATGTTCCCACTGGCAAGCACAGCCGGCAACTTCCTGGCAGGCTATCTGCCCGGACTGTTCACCCACTGGTTCAACCTAGCAACCAGTGCGGCGGCATATCAAGTTGTCCTGCTCTTCTGCGTAGTTCTCAGTTTCCTCGTCCTGGTGCCGATCGCCTTTATCCATGAACCAAAAACAGGAAAAATTGGAGAAAAGAGGGAGTCTGGAGAACCCAGACCTTCGATCTGGAAGACACTGCTGCGTCCCCTGACCTTAAAATTGGCCATTCCAAACCTGGCCATCGGGCTGGGGGCTGCCACGCTGGTACCATACTTCAACGTTTTTTTCGCCGAACGGTACCGGATGGGAGATTCCTCGTTGGGAATCCTGTTCAGCGCCGGTTCGCTACTGACCGGGATCGCATGCATCATCGGGCCGCGGCTGGTGGGCAACCTGGGCGGGAAAGTGCGGACGGTGGTATTCGGCCAGGGAGTCAGCCTAGTCTTCCTGCTGATGATCGGTTTTTCACCCTGGCCTTGGCTGGCGGTTGTCGGCTTTTTGGTGCGCGGGGCGATGATGAACATGGTAGCCCCGCTCTTCGACGCCTTCGCGTTGGAACAGAGCCACGAGTCTGAACACGGGGCGGTCAACAGCATCCGCAACCTGGCCTGGAACGTGGGCTGGACTGTCGGACCGTACATCTCCGGCCTGGTACAGCAACGCTATGGGTTTTCGCCGCTGTTTATCAGTACGGCGGTTTTATACGCGCTCGGCATCAGCCTGACGTGGATCTTCTTCCGCCCGAAGTCAAGCCAAGACCCGCTGCATGTTCCCATAAGAGAAGATGCCATTTGAGAAGATAATGCCCGGCAGACTAACTTCCCGGGTATTTTTGTAAGCAAAATGATTGGTTTCCAAGCAGATTCGAATCCATCATTTTGGATGTGTCCCCCCGTTCATCATAGATATTCATTAACCTGCCTGCTTGTCCCGTTGACCAAAAGTCTAATAAGTCTTATAGTCTGACAAGCCTGATTGGGTAAAGCCGATCGGTTAAACTTGTAAGGTCATTCAAATCAGGAGATTCAGTATGTTCCATGGTGGTGGCTGGGGTGCATACATGCGCTCGGGCGACGAGAAGCCCAAGGTGACGCGCGAATTACTGGTACGCGTTCTCAAATATGCCAAACCGTATTGGGGGCATATCACGGGTATGCTGGTGATGATCCTGCTGAGCACGGGGGTCGGCCTGGTCTCCCCACTCATTTTTCGCACGATGATCGACAAGGTCCTGCCTTCCAAGAACCTCAACCAATTGGTGATGCTGGCGATCGCATTGTTGATCCTACCCATCCTCAACGGAGGGATCTCGGTCGTGCAGCGCCGGCTTAATTCAATAGTCGGCGAAGGCGTCATCTACGATCTGCGCGTAGCACTCTTCAGCAAACTGCAGCGCATGAGCCTGCGCTTCTTCACCAACACCAAGGTGGGTGAGTTGATGAGCCGGCTGAATAACGACGTGGTCGGTGCGCAGAATGCCATCAGCAATACCATTGTCAACATCATCACCAATATCATCGAGACCATCGCCCTGTTGGCAGTCATGCTCACCCTCCAGTGGAAACTGACCCTGGTCAGCGTGGTAATCCTGCCGCTGTTCATCCTTGCCGCACAAAGGCTGGGGGGAATCCTGCGCGACCTGGCTCGCAAACAGATGGAAGCCAACGCGCAGATGAATGCGCATATGAACGAGACCCTCAATATCGGGGGGGCATTGTTGGTCAAACTGTTCGGGCGCGCCGACGAGGAAACGGATCGCTTCCGCCAGCGCTCCGGCAACGTGCGCGACCTCGGCATACGCCGGGCGGTCATCGGCTCAAGCTTCTTCATGATCCTCGGATTGGTCGGAGCGGTGGGCACTGCGCTCGTCTACGGCCTAGGCGGCTGGTATGTCATTCAAGGCACGTTCACGGTCGGTACCATCGTGGCTTTCGGCTCGTATCTCGGTCAGCTCTACGGCGCGCTGCAAGGACTGGCTGGCGCACCGGTCGACTTCAGCACCAGCATGGTCAGCTTCGAGCGCGTCTTTGAAGTCGTGGACCTACCGCAGGATATCGCTGAAAAAGAAAATGCAATTGTTCTTCAAAATGCGAAGGGTGACCTTGAGTTCGATAACGTCACCTTCAATTACATGGTGGATGAATCCAAATTATTGAAAGATGTCAAGCGTTATGGGCGCATGGAAGACGTGGGGGCGGTCTTGTCTGGCGGAAAAACGACCAGGGAGAATGGACGACAGGCGACTGAAAAGGGGCGGAATAGTCAATCGCTGGTGGCATCGTCCCCGCAGGGGATCAGCCGCCGGGAAGAAGGGAGCGCACTGCGACAGGCTCCCCCTTCGGGGAGCTGGCAGGACAATGCGTCAGACACCTCCGAAGCCGATTCAAGCTCACAGGCACGCGAAGTGGCCCTGGAAGGAATCTCCTTTAAAGCCGCAGCCGGACAGCTGGTGGCACTCGTCGGGCCCTCCGGCGCGGGGAAGACAACGGTCACTTACCTCATCCCGAGATTGTATGACCCCACGAGTGGAGTCATCCGTATAGACGGAAATGACGTGAAGGAGGTAACTCTCGACTCACTCGCGACTGCGATCGGCATGGTGACGCAGGAGAATTACCTGTTTCACGACACCATCCGCACGAATTTGATCTACGCCAAACCCGAGGCAACCCAAGTTGAGATCGAAGGCGCGGCCAAAGCAGCCAACATCCACAACTTCATTGTTGAACTGCCCGACGGCTACGACACAATCGTGGGCGAGCGCGGCTACCGTTTGAGCGGCGGCGAGAAACAACGCATCGCCCTGGCGCGGGTGATCTTGAAAGACCCAAAGATATTGGTGCTCGACGAAGCTACGAGTTCGCTGGACAGCGAATCTGAGTCCTTAATCCAAGAAGCCTTAAAGCGCGTCATGGCAGGCAGGACGAGCATCGTCATCGCCCACCGACTGTCCACAATCCTGGCAGCGGATATGATTTTGGTGATAGATCGCGGGAAAATTGTAGAGAGGGGAACACACGAGCAGTTGCTGGCGCTAAATGGATTATATGCTCAACTTTACGAAACACAATTCAACAGGGAGAAGGGTTAAGCCTCACTCACCCTTTCCACTTTAAGAACCAACGGCGGGCATCTCCCCATTTTCCCTTGAAAAATGGGGAGGTTCGAATTTCAAGGGAAGTTACCTAACTTTCTTTATTGCCTCTGAGATGAATTGCTGGAAAATATTATTGTTGAGTCCGCCGGTATCAGAAACCGTCCATTCTTCAGGGTCGACCATTGGCCTGACAGCCGCGGCTAGTTCCCAAAAACCCAAGTTTTCCATTTTACATCCCATTTCGGATTCATAGATGTGCAGAAAATCATCCGCGGATCGGTTTAGTCCCATCAAAATCATGTTCATGCGTGCGTAAGCAACATCAATAACCGGATCACCATAGGCGGCCTCCTCCCAATCCAATACGGCAGAGATCTGGTTTTCGTGCCACAAAATATTGCCTGACCAGTAATCAATATGCACAAGTCCCGGAGGCATAGTCCGAAGAGCGGGGTAAGAATTTCGAAGAACCTGCCATACTTGTGTGCCTCCCGGGTAGGTCTGCATATAGCCCGGTGCATTTTCTGAATTCAAGAACCAGGTCGCCTCCGCATTTGCATCCAATAAAAAGCGTTGCGCATCCGCACCACACGGAATGGAATGGATCTTTGCAAGTGTTACCGCAAGTTTGTGCGCCCAGTCAAGAGGGTCTGCAGGTGCAGACAGCATGAGCCTGCCGGGCACAAAGCGGGTCACAATTCCAGGCGTACCTAAAAGAGTCCCAGTATCATCCAGAAAAAGGGGTTCAGGTGCGGGAATGCCGAATTGATGCAAATACTCAAAAGTTTTAACCTCACGACGAGCTTTTTCACCGAGATCATAATTTCCAAAAACGGCATAACGCCGCACGACAAACTTGAAATCGCTTCCGTTTGCCAAGCGTGCCCCAACAATGTGAGTGGAATTCGAATAACTCCCCGGAAGAAGACTGAATGTCAACAATGTACTGCCCGGGGAAATTTCCAGCAGTAAAGCTTGAACAACTGCTCGCGAGAGCGGAGCAACAGGATTTTTAGCCATCATATCCTTTTGAACAAATAATTATAGCATCCCGTCTCAGCACGCACTGTCAGGGTGGGTTAGACCTCACTACCAGATTCTCTCCCATAGGAAAGGAAAGCCGCGCGGCTAAAAACATGGCACGGACATGCCTCACTGGGTGGTGTATCTCTGACTATATTATCCAGCGACTGCGTCCAGGAGATATTTACCCCGTTGTGGTTCCTAAAATTGAAAGGATAATGTTTTTCCCTCCTGTATTGAATATTAAGGTGGTCTTATCCGTGCAGCCTGACATAAACGAGGATCAGAGCAAAAACGATCCCACAACCTGCCAGTCCAATCAAAGCGTTCGCCACCCAGTTCTTATGCCAGGGATATTTTCGGGTGAGCAAGAAGAAGATACAAGCCAGTACGAGACCAACAGCTCCGGTAATGAATAAAAATATCCCTGCTACATCGTACCCGGATTGATGAAGTTGGCCGAGAACCCAACCATAGCTCATCAGAATCAAGGGCGCAAACCCAATTGGGAGTATTTTTATAATCTTCATTTTCGCCTTGTCGACAGAAGTTGGGAGAGTATACACCTTTATTCTCCGGACCCGGTTTGACCCCTGCCATTCAGCGAGGAGATTGTTTCAATCGCTGGGCTCATTCCCCCAAGAATGGGGACAATGTTGCAACGACATTGCTCGACTTTTTGAAAGACTATGGTTGGAACGGTTGCCGGTTTCATTTCCCGTTCATCTGTGGTTTAATTGTTGCATGGGTACCCTGTATCTGGTCGCCACACCGATCGGGAATTTGGAGGACATGAGCGCGCGCGCCGTGCGGACTCTAAGCGAAGCCCGTCTCATCGCCGCCGAGGACACGCGCGTAACCCGCAAACTGCTGACACACTTCAGCCTGCACACTCCCTTGACCAGTTACTTCGAACACAACAAGCTGACCAAGCTCGAGGCCATCCTATCCGCTCTGGCGAAAGGCGACGTAGCGCTGGTATCGGATGCCGGGACACCCACCATCAACGACCCGGGCTATGAACTGGTCAAGGCCGCACTTAAAGCGGGGTATAACGTTTGTCCCATACCGGGCCCGTCCGCACCGGTGGCGGCGCTGGCTGCTTCGGGCCTGCCCACCGACTCGTTTTTGTATCTCGGTTACCTGCCGCGCAAATCGCCTGAACGGCGTGAATTCCTGCAACAGGTTAAGCAACTGCCCTACACTCTAATTTTCCTAGAGTCCCCGCATCGCGTGCTGCCTGCATTAAAAGACCTTGAGTCCTGCCTCGGCGACCGGCAGATCGCAGTTGCGCGCGAACTGACCAAGCTCCACGAGGAGATCTGGCGTGGGAGCATCTCTGCCGCGCGGTCGCATTTTTCACAAAAAGAGCCGCGCGGCGAGTTTACGCTGGTGATGGCAGGGAAAACAAAAAGCGGAAAGAAAAAATGGGCCGAAGACAAGGTGATCATCGCAATCAAGGTCGGCTTGAAGCTGGTTGAAAGCCCGTCCGCGCTGGCAAAGCGAGTGGCGCAGGAGAGCGGATGGGAGAGGAAAGAAATCTATTCACTTATTATGGAAACCAAAGAAATATGAATCTTGATGATCTTGGAAACATAAAAAACCTCGATACCCAAAATATGCTGGGTGAGATAGCCAACCTCCCGGAACAACTGGAAAAAGCCTGGCAAACCGGCCAGAACTTCGAGATCTTCCAGAACCCGGGGTTCTCGCAGGTGCTCATCTCAGGCATGGGTGGATCGGCCATCGGTGCAGACCTGCTGGCAGCTTATATCGCCCCCACTTGCCCCATCCCTGTTGTCGTCCAGCGTGACTATGGCCTGCCCGCCTGGGCACACGGCCCGGAGACGCTCGTGATCGCTTCATCCCATTCCGGGAACACCGAAGAGACGCTGGAGGCCTTCAACGCAGCTCTCTTAAACAAGTGCCGGGTGATGGCAATCACCACGGGTGGCAAACTGGCCGAGCGTGCCACGCAGGCGAAAATTCCATTATGGAAATTCGAACATAGAGGCCAGCCGCGGGCTGCTGTCGGCTTTTCGTTCGGGCTGCTGCTGGCCGCCCTGACCCGGTTGGGAATAATTGCCGACCCGGCGAAAGAGTTGGCAGAGGCCGTGGCAAGCATGAAAAAGCAGCAGGAGAACCTAGAGGCAGATGTTCCAGTGAACCACAACCCGGCCAAGCGGTTGGCGGGACAACTTGTAGGGCGCTGGGTAAATGTCTACGGTTCCGGATGCATGGCGCCAGTGGCGCGGCGCTGGAAAACGCAAATTAACGAAATCTCCAAAGCAGGGGCAGGTTTTGAGCTATTACCCGAAGCGGACCACAACGCACTGGCTGGGCTGCTCAATCCGACAGAAATGCTTTCCCGAACGATGACAGTGTTCCTGCGCGCTCCGTCGGACCTGCCGCGCAACCACCTGAGGTCCGAGCTGACCCGGCAGGAATTCATGGTCGAGGGTCTAAATACGGAGGTTTACGAAGCAGCCGGAGAGGCTGCGCTAGCCCACATTTGGACAACTTTACATTTTGGGGATTATTCGGCTTATTACCTGGCGATGGCCTACGGCATCGACCCGACGCCGGTGGAAACGCTGGAAAATTTTAAAGCCGCCATGCAGGCGGCCCGATAGTGAAAAACGTTTCGGCGGGAAAAATTCCCGCCGGATTTTTTTCTGACTCCCATCCAACACAGATCATCGAAACGATATTTGCAGGGCGATGATGCCTGCCACGGCTCCCAATCCGAAACCCGCGACAATGTCCGATAGATAATGTACGCCCATAGCCACGCGTGCCAATGCCACCAGCGGCGCCCAGACACAGATAATAAGCGCCAGCCACCATGGACCCAATCCAAGGGCGAGGACGGCAATCAGGACCACGCGTGCGGCATGACCGGATGGGAAGGAGTGAGGATCGGTTTTCCGGTACAGGCTGCCCCACTCGCCCTCCGGTCTTCGGCGGCGGATGGTGAACTTGATAACCAGCACCAAGGCTGCCAGAGCTAAAATAGACAGGAGTACCGTCAGCGCCCACGGACGCCAGAACGAGTTACCCAGCCACCAGAGCAGGCCCAAGCCGGCCCACCAGAACCACGAATCGCCAGAGTGAGCCAAAACGACTGCGATGGTCCGGATTAGACCCGGACGCTCGGCCACCCGCAGTTGTGCGGATAGACGAGCGTCCAGTTCCAGTAATTGGTTCAGGGTCACTTCTTTTTAATCTTCTTGGGGGATGACGGCGCAGTTTTGGCAGCCTTTTTAAGACGCTTCTTCAAGTCGAGGCGCATGATCTCGAGCTGGTGGGGTTTATCCACATCCATGCCTACTTCGGCATACGGGCAGACAATGGCTTTCCCAGTGATATTCAGGCGGGACATGATGTTCGTTTCCGCCTTCTGGAGAGTCAATTTTCCGGTTAGGAGCAGGAAAGCCGTATCGAAGCCAATCAAGGCGGCCTGTTTGAGCGGGCTCTTGCGAGAATCGGTGATCTTCTCCCACATAGCAGTATCGTCATTGACAATGAGGCCGATGCGACCAACATTCATGTCACCACCGCAGACTTCCAAATCCTTAAGACGCGTCCAGGTTCGTTTCGAGCCGGGGAAGCGTTTCTCCATCACTTCGCGCTGGATGACGTTGTAAATTACGTCCACCTTCGCTTCCAGGCCGGTCTTCACCACCCAGTCCACCATCTCGCCATTGATGGCGGGGATATCGGACGAGACGATCAGCACATACTCAGCTTGCTTGTTGATCTCCAACACCTTTTTGGCACCGGCTTGCAGGTTTTCCACCATCTTGCCTTGATTGGAGACGTAATACATATTCTTTCCGCACTTCAGGCCACTCTTTTCGGTCAAGCCGACGATGATGACATTGTCAACACTGCTGGCGTCGGTCAGGGCATCCAGCACCCATTGAACCATCGGCTTGCCAGCCACGTCCACCAGCGCCTTGGGATTACCCCGGGTGGCATCATACAGCGGTTCTTCCGGGAGAGGAACCCCGCCCGCAGTCACGATTGCGTCCATAATTTCTCCTTTTTTGCATTACCACACACCTGCCCCGGTCGCAGATGAGCGTCCGAGGCAGATGCTGTCCCTGTGGTTAATTCAACTCCTGCAAAGACGGTTCGAAACCGAGTTTCGTCAGCATTTCCTCATATTCGTCGTGTGTAAGAACGCGGCCCTTGCCCGAGACGGCGATCAGCGCGGCTTCCATCATGTTCGTGCCAAAGGAACGACCATCCAGCACTGGCGTAGTAGTGACCAGATATTTCACGCCGCATTTGCGGAACAATTCCACATCCTGAGGAGTAGTGGTGTTGGTTACCACTACCTTGCCTTTCATATCATCGGGCATATAGCGCTTGATATAATGACAATCGCCGGCAATCACCACACCCCACGCGAACCACTTGGGATACTTTGGTTTACGCTCTTCCTGTTTTTCGCCGGTAGGATAGACCCATGAGAAGGGCAGACGTCCTGCCAGGGGCATTAGTATTGCCGCCAAAGACTTGATTTGTTTTTCGGTATGGACAGCGATCGGAATACCCAGCGAGAACATAAAATCCCCGAAGGTGCATTCATAGCCTGCCTGAATAAAGCCGTGTGACAGGCCCCAGCGGTCAGCGCCGGTCATGATAAAGGCTTTCTTGCCTCCATTTTTCAGGATGTAATCACCAAGTTTGGCTTCCACAAATGGTGCGGCTTTATTCTCCAATGAATTCTTCAAACCGGTACCATCCACCACGGGCGTCTGCTTGATGAAACGCACCATCTTCTCGACCGAAAAGAGGCGGTACCATTTGTCATCCACCATCAGGCCAAGGTCTGCTCCGCCGACCCCAAAGGCATCCACTTTTCCGTCGAGTTCCTTATATTTAAGGGCGGCAACTTCCATATCGCCATCGGTGCCGATGCGCTCGATACTGACTTCCTCGCCCAGCAACTTGACGGTGACCGCCTTGTCGCGCTTGGACGAGCCGATACTGATACTGACTGCACGTTTCATAATGGGAACCTCCTGAAGAATATGCGTGAGAGAGTATACACCCAACCATTTTATATGGAAATACTGCTTTTTGCGTAAATCGACGGAATTTCCATTATTAAAAAGCCTGGAAATTACAAAATAAGGTTCAGGTATTACGCAGTACTCTGCGGGGCAATCCTCTCCATGAGGGTGAACCCCCACCTGCCCGCAACGTTCCGGAGTCTTCCCTCCCCGTACTCTCCGGACCAGGGTCCGGGGCAAGAGTGTGCGCAGGGCACACCAGGGAACTGCCCCAAGGCTGGGGTAAAATCAACCCTGAGGAGAAATCCGCAATGACCTTGCGCCGTACAACAATCGCATTGCTCGTTCTTTACGTCCTCCTGACAATTTATCCCATCGCCAGCATCACGGCTGGCGTGACCCCCTCCCACTTTATCACCCCGGTTTCGACCCTGGTCGGCTTCACTTTCGCAATGCTGCACGCCGGTCAGCGCGAGGGCTGGAGGCGTGCCCTATGCCTGCTGGCGCTGGTATTCGCCGTCAGCCTGCTGTTCGAGAGCGTCGGTGTGGCGACGGGACTGGTCTATGGCCCGTACCACTACACCAACAAGCTCGGCCCGCTGTTTCTCGGCCTGGTCCCGTATCTCATCCCGGTGGCCTGGTTCATGATGAGCTACCCCTCGTTCGTCATCGCCGACCGGCTCATCCCGGCGGACTGGAAGCATTGGCAACGGCTACTCAGCGTGGCCGCCTTGGGCGGACTGGCAATGACCGCCTGGGACCTGGTGATGGATCCGATCATGGTGGCCAGCGGGCACTGGGTGTGGGACGATTTGCTAAGCAAATCGGATGGGGCCTACCAAGGCATCCCATTGCAGAACTTCTGGGGCTGGTGGCTGACCGTGTTCACCACCTTCGCCTTATACCTGCTGATTTCAGGCAAAGCGCCCAAAACACCCGAAGCGAAGTTCGACCGGCTGGCAGTGCTGAGCTACCTGGTCACCGCGCTAGGAATCGTGATCGTCTCGCTAGTCTCGAAAGCAGGCGAACTGGCGCTGATCGGATTCTTTGCGATGATGCCCTGGGTGATATCGGGATGGTTGCGCCTGACAAAAGAATGAACGAATCATAGCATCCGAAGAGGGGAACCGCCGGTCAGGAAGACAAAAACTCCCGCAGGGGTTGAACTGCGGGAGTTTGCATCTTACAATCCGGCGGCTTTCTTGAGGGCTGCAACTTTGTCCGTATTTTCCCAGGGGAATTGGACATCATCGCGGCCGAAGTGACCGTAAGCAGCCGTTTTGCGATAGATGGGACGGCGCAGATCCAAGTCGCGAATGATGGCGCCAGGACGCAGATCGAAGTGCTCGAGGATGAGTTTGCTAATTTTTTCGTCGGCAATTTTCCCGGTCCCGAAGGTTTCGACATTGACCGAGAGCGGGTGTGCCACGCCTATGGCATAGGCCACCTGGATCTCGATCCGGTCGGCCAATCCCGCGGCGACCACGTTTTTAGCTGCCCAGCGGGCTGCGTAGGCCGCCGAGCGGTCGACCTTGGTCGGATCCTTGCCAGAGAACGCGCCTCCACCATGACGACCCATGCCGCCGTAGGTGTCCACGATAATCTTGCGACCGGTAACACCAGCATCGCCCATGGGGCCGCCGATGACAAAGCGCCCGGTCGGATTAACAAAATATTTCAGGTTCTTGTCTACCATATCAGCTGGCATGCTGGGCACGATGACATGCTCCATGATCCCTTCTTCGATATCAGCATGCGAGACTTTCGGGGAATGCTGGGCCGAGACCAGGACGGTATCAATGCGCTTCGGCTTGCCGTAAGCGTACTCCACTGTCACTTGGCTCTTTCCGTCCGGGTACAGCCAAGGAAGTGTGCCTGCCTTGCGCACCTCGGCCAGCTTGCGAGTCAATTTGTGAGCCAGGTAGATGGGCATTGGCATCAATTGGGCGGTCTCGTTACAGGCATATCCGAACATCATGCCCTGATCACCGGCTCCGATCAGGTCAATCTGGTCCTGGTCGCCATCCTTGGCTTCCAGAGATTTGCTGACGCCCATATCAATATCCGGGCTCTGGCTGGATATAGCGGAAAGCACGCCACAGGTATTGCCGTCGAAGCCTTTTTTGGCGCGGTCGTAGCCGATTTCGGTGACGACCTTGCGAACGAGTTCGTCGAAGTTGACAAATGCATGGGTGGTGATCTCGCCCAGGAGCATCACAAAGCCGGTCTTGGTGGCTACTTCGCATGCCACGCGACTCTGCGGGTCCTGCTCGAAACAAGCATCCAGGACCGAATCGGCGATCTGGTCGCACAGTTTATCGGGATGGCCTTCGGTGACCGACTCGGAGGTGAACAGCAGTTTGGGTGAAGACATAAAAGTTGTGGTCATGATGTGTGGCTCTCCTGTAAAAATGAAATTGCCCCTTCAAGCGAAAGGGCAATTGCGCGAGGCGCACGGCTGCCCTCTCATCTTCCAGAATTTCTGTCGGAATTGGCACCATCCGCTTGCGCAGTGGTTGTCGAGGTTTCACAGGGCCGGTCCCTCCACCTCTCTGGATAAGAGTGCCGATTGGGGCTATTTGATTGTGCTGGGATAATACCACACGAGACAGGAGGTGTCAATTTACTAATTTACGATTTCACGGGGGTTGCTGCCCAAACCCGGACGCGCTCAAAGAGAGGTGCCAGCGGATTCAACTCTGCAATCGGGACGAGTAGATTTTTCACGCGCGTCCGGTCATATTGAAAGGTGTGCATCCCGGCGTTCAGCACTTTTGCCTTGCGCCGGTATTCCTCATGGCTGAGCCATCCAGCGAGCAAAATATCCACCCCATAAACCCAAATATTGCCCCAGGCATGGGATGGGATAATATACGCCTGGCCGCGGGATGGGCTGTGCAAGCCAATGCGTAGCTCAGGCCTTCGCACGGCGTGGATGTAAGCGAGGCTGTGGAAACACTGTTCGACTGGCAGGCGTTTTTTAGGCGGGAGTTCCAGCGTGGCGGTGACAAATTCCCGCTGAGCATTCTGTCCTCCGAGCTCGACGGTAAGGGGAGTTGCACATTCGCTTTTGAGGGCCAGCTTCTCAAGAGGCAGCCAATCCGGCGGGAACGCCCACGCGCTGGGCAGCGGGTGGATCAGGTAGACGGGCTGACCGGAAGACGCGGTTTTATCAACATCTTCCCGGGCAACAGCCAGCACCCCCAATAAAAAAGCGAAGATATACAGGTCATCCGGCTTGTGACCCTCAACGCCAAACTGGTCAAGCGGGACGAGCGCCGGAGCCTGGAGAACAAGTCCGGGGTCTTTCCGGATAAGGTCGATCTGCTGGCGATGGGTTATGAGGAAGCTTTTCAACTGACAACGATGCCCGCCCAGCGAGATGTCGTAGCGGTGCGGGTGGGTGAAGGGCGCCGTTCCCAGCACATGGAACGGGATGGCCTGCTCAGAGAGGGAACGCCGGAAAGCGAGTTCGACAGCCATCCCACCCACGATGTGCCGCAGACGGTCAATCGGAGAGGCTCCCAGGTGGTCGGAGGCGGACGCCAGGGAACGGCAGGCACAGGCGATGCCGCCTTCGGTCAGGTCGGGAGTGTAGGGGAGGCGGAGGAGGTCAGAGGGAGTGATCATGGGTATGAGAGATAGATAGGCACGATATAGTATGCTGCTACTCATTCCTGAATTGCATACAATAGTGGTGGAAGGTATTGCTCACCCAAGCGGAGCCCAGCCCGTAAGGGGCGAGAGGCTGGTTATCTTGAAGCCAAAGCTTTTCATCCTTGAGAGTGTAGACCTTGCCGAGCGCGCGGCCCAGGTCCCAGGCCAGGGGGTAGATCTTGCCGCCTTTTTTCACATTCTTAACGATGATGGTCAGGTAGGCTTTCTCACGCAAGAGCGGCTTCAACCCGGCATAGACAGCCACCAGCTTCGCCAGGAATTCATCGTAATCGTGCAGGTTGCCCAGGTCGTGCGGGTCATCAGAATAAAAGACATCCAGATCCGCTGAAGTGCGGCGCTTCTTTTGCGCCTGAGCACCTTTGGCGTGCAGCATGTCCCAATAGGGCGGAGAAGTTAAAAGATAGTCAATTGCAGGAAGTCCAAAGTCAAGTGCGTGAGAGGCGTCACCCGTGATCAGGTTGCAGGTTAGACCTTCAGTGGAAGCCCCCAAGGCGAGGCGTTCGTCGGCAATGATCTGACGAGCGATATCGGCATATTTCGGGTTCAGCTCGATGCCGCAGGAGTGCCTTCCTGCCCTCAGGGCGGCAACCAGCGTCGAACCGGTACCGGCCATGGGGTCCAGGACCATTCCGCCTCGCCGGGTGAAGAATTCGATGAATTCCTGAGCCATAGTCTCCGGGAACTTGGCAGGATGGACCAGCACGCCTTTCTTGCGCGGCGGGGGGTTGTGGATGAACCAGGATTTCTGGAACTTAAGCCAGGTGCGAGAGTCGAGATCGTTGAGTATATTTTTCATCTTTATAGATCATGGGGTGGGAGTACGAGAGGGCGTAAGCGAAGGAGTGGGAGAAACGTAGGTGACAGAATACACCGACAGATCCGAGAAGGAGGCGGTGATGGGTGCCGCTCCGCTGGCATATACAAAAAAACCAAGCGTGCCAGTGCGCAGGACGGAATCCCGCAAGGTGAATTGAAAATGGTCGTTCAGGAAAAAGCGCATCTCGCTGCCCACCGCCCAGACGCCGAGTTTGACCTCGGCGGGGGCTGCGAGGGGGGCATCGCCGCTGGACAGCCAATTGATCAGGGGTTGGGTGGACCCGGAATAGCGGCGTTCGAAGCGCACCTGGCCATCGCAGCTAACCGCAAAGCGATAATAGTTGTCGTCAGGATTGGCACGGAAGTTCATCCCCAACTGATCCTTGTCGCTGCACAGGCTGAGACTTACGGTGGCTTCAGCGTAGAAATCTCCCAGCGTCGGTCCACTGCGGAGGCTGGTGATGGTATCCGGTCCCTGACTAGAAATAGACAAGATCAGCCGGTTGCGGGTCACGGTTGCGCTGGACCCAGAGGCCACGGATGTATTCCACAGATCAGGCTGGTCGAAAGAATCGGTGAAAAGCAACTCCCCAAGACCCGGGCGCTGTTCCGGGGTTGAATGGATGGTCTGGGTTGGAAAGATCGTAGGCGTATTGGTCGGCGGGAACCAGACGACGGTGAGTGTGGGCGTTGTAGTTGCGGGGATAAGGGTGGGGGTCAGGGCTGGCGCGGGAAACAGGCCGCTGCAACCAGCCAGAGAACCGAGCAAGAGCATACCCCAGAAAATAAAAGTGAGTTTCATCGGCCAAAGTTCGGAAGAATTTTTACGCAAGCTGTTGTACAATCAATTAGTGTTGCCAACACCTTTATATATTCATTCTACTGCTTTTTGTTAAAATACGTGAACTTTGAACGTTTAAAATACAGGAACCTGCGGCGGCGATTAGCTGCGGCTTACATAGATCTTTTAACAGAAGCAGCCAAAAAGCAAGGAAATATATTTTTATTCTGGTTCGAATATTTATGCAGTTCCCTGTAGCATAAAATTGGAATAGAAGGAGAAATCCATGAGCGAAAAATCCGTCCTAGTGACCGGCGCGTGCGGTGAGATCGGCCAGGCACTTGTCCAAAGCCTGAAGAAGCAGGGCTTCCGCATTGTCACGGCCGACCTGGTGGCCCTGCCTGAGACGATCAAGAGTCTTTCGGCGGAACACATCCAAGGCGATTTGGTTAACCGGGTCAAGATTTTTTATGATTACGATTTCGACCTCATTTTCCACCTGGCAGCCTCGCTCTCTTCGAAAGCGGAAGTGGCAACCGAGGAAGCCCATCGCATCAACGTGGAAGGGACGATGCAACTGCTGCTGCTGGCGGCTTATAAATCGGAAAAGCTAAAGAAGGCGATCAAGTTCATGTTCCCCAGTTCGATCGCCGCCTATGGCTTCCCGAACCGGGCTGCCAAGGGCGCAGCCGGGAAAGTGAAAGAGGACGAGTGGAACACCCCGCATACCATGTACGGCTGTAACAAACTGTATTGCGAAAAACTGGGAGTGTATTACAGCCGCTACTGCGGTCAGCGCCACCTGGACCCGAACCCGCCAATGATGCTTGATTTCCGCGCGATACGCTTCCCCGGGTTGGTCAGTGCCTTCACCGTCCCCAGCGGCGGGACAAGCGATTACGGTCCCGAGATGCTGCATTCTGCGGCGGCTGGCAGACCCTACGCCTGCTTCGTAGATGCTGATACACGCATCTCGTTCATGGCCATGCCGGATGCCATCAAGTCCTTGTTGATGCTGATGGATGTGCCCCGTAAAAGCCTGTCCAGCCAGGTCTATAACATCGCAGCTTTCAGCCTGACTGCAGGTGAGTTCCGCCAGCGGGCAATGGCTGCTTTTCCCGAAGCTCAGATCACTTTCGAGCCGAATCCACGCCGCCAGGGAATTGTTGATTCCTGGCCGGAGGACGTGGACGACGCCCTGGCCCGCAAAGACTGGAGCTGGACGCCGGATTATGATGTGGATAAATTCTTCAACGAGTACTTCCTGCCGGAGATCAAAAAAAGATATCAGAAACCAAGCACTAGAACGATCGAATAAAAAAAAGAGACCGCCTTGTGGCGGTCTCTTTTTTTTATTGACGATTGACAATCTGTTCCCGTTCCGGCCCGACACTTACCAACCGGACCGGGACCCCGGCCAGGCTGGTCATACGCTCGAGATAGGCTTTGGCCGCAAGAGGCAAACCCGCCCAAGTCCGCACAGCGGAGACATTTTCCTTCCAACCTGGCAGTTGTTCGTAAACCGGCTCGTAGGGACTCAGATCCGCCGGACCGAAGGGCAGATCAGTGAACAGTTTGCCGTCGCAGCGGTAGGCGGTGCACAGCTGAATATTTTCCAACCCACTCAGGATGTCCAGCTTGGTAACAGCCAGTTCACTAATGCCGTTAATCCTAACAGCATACCTCAATAATACCCCATCCAGCCAGCCGACGCGGCGCGGGCGGCCGGTGGTGGTGCCGTATTCGTCCCAAGGATGCTCACCGGTGCCGCGCAAGCGCAGGGCCAGGTCGTCAAAGACCTCGGTCGGGAAGGGCCCGGAGCCAACACGGGTCTGGAAGGCTTTTACCACGCCAATTCCACGCGCAACCTCGGCCGCGACCAGCCCCAGGCCGAGACCGATTAACGCACCAGGAGCTGTAGTACTTGAAGAGGTCACGAAAGGATAGGTGCCAAAGTCAATGTCGAGCAGAGTCCCTTGTGCGCCTTCAGCCAGGATGGTTTTCCCGGCCTGCAAGGCGGCGTGCAGTTCAAGAGACGTGTCAGCAATGTGGGGCTTCAGGCGGGCGGCATACTCCTGGTAATGTTCGCAGACGGGCGCTGGGTCCAGTTCAGGTGCGCCAAGCATGCCCAGGATCCGGTTTGCGTCAACGACGTGGTTGTGTAACCGCTCGCAGAAATTGGGAGCGAGCGTGTCGGCAAGGCGCAGGCCGCGGCGGGCGGCTTTATCCGTATACGCCGGGCCAATGCCGCGCCCGGTGGTACCGATATTACCCTTGCCTCGGCTGGCTTCGAGGGCCTTATCGAGAGCCTGGTGGGCGGGCGTGATAAGATGGGCAGCGTAGGACAGGCGCAGCCGCTCCGGCGAAACGGAAATACCGGCCTGGTTGAGCAAGTCCATTTCATCGAATAGAGTGGATGGGTTAATCACCATGCCGTTCCCCAGAATGGCAACAATTTGCGGGTGAATGATCCCGGATGGAATGAGATGCAATTTAAAGATCCGGCTTCCGACAGTAACGGTGTGACCGGCATTATCACCGCCGTTGAAGCGGGCGGAGAAATCCGCCTGTGCGGCAAACCAATCCACGATGCGGCCTTTGCCCTCATCACCCCATTGAGCACCCACTATAACTTGTAGTGGCATGTTATCTCCTTCTCGGAATTGCAGTTGGTATTTTGGGAAATTCCCGTAAACATCTGCAATGCATTATATCAAGGGCACAGTCGATGGGGTATAATCTTTGCAGGTGATTCCATGAAAACCAAAGCCCTTCTACTCGTCAGCGTTTTCCTGATCATCCTTGGGTTGGCATGGATCTCCTCGGGTGTGCAGGCTTCACCCGGAAAACCAGAGAGTGCTTACCCCTCGCCGACTCCCTTAGCGGACGGGCGGATCATCTATATTGTTAAAGCCGGGGATACCTGCGAACAGATATCTCTGATGTACGGTGTATCCCTGGATTATTTACGGACAACCAACCAGTTGGACGCGAATTGCTCACTACGTGAGGGACAGCAGTTAATGCTGGGCATCGGCGGACCTTCTGCCGCCTCACCGACCCCCGGACCGTCGCCGTCACCGACGATAGCCCTGCCAACTGTCACTCCGGGGGCGGGCGGCATGGCTAAAGTGTGTGTGCTTGTTTACAACGATGTTAACGGCGATGGCTTGCGCCAAACGACCGAGAGCGCCATTGCTGGTGCAGCAATCAGTCTCACCAGCCTGAATGGGGCTTTCTCGCAAACCCTGACAACAGCCATCAACCCGGACTCGACTGTCTACCAAGGCATGTGTTTCACGAATGTTCCGATGGGACAGTACAACGTCAGCGCGGCGGCACCGGATGGTTACAACCCCACAATCAACTTGAGCTCTAAAATAGATGTCACCGCGGGTGATACCGACTACATTGACTACGGTGCGCAGCAAAAAACAGGGACCGCAGCCAGTAACCCCACAAATAAACGCTCGCCTTTGCTGGGTATCGTGGGAGCGGTTTTTTTGCTGGCCGGGATCGGGATGGGGGTATACGTCTGGAGTTTGTTGAGAAAAAAGTAAGCCAAGGTAAACGAAACATCGGACGGGCTGTGTGCACAGCCCGTCCTTCTATTCCAGCGCAAAGCGCGCCAGCCTGCCGCCAATCAGGTGCAGGTGGAGATGGAAGACCGTCTGCCCACCATGCGCGCCAGTATTGATGATCAGCCGGTAGCCGCGTTCCGCAATATTTTCCTGGGCAGCGAGTTGTTTTGCCACCAGCAGCATGTGCCCCACCAGAATCTCATCCTCCGGTTCCAGTTCGACAAGCGAATCAATATGCCGGTTGGTAACGATGAGGATGTGCGTGGAAGCAATGGGGTGAACATCGCGGAAGGCCGTGACCTGGTCATCGCGGTAGAGTATTTGGGCAGGAGATTCACCGGAAATGATATTACAAAAGATACAGGACATTTTCGTTTTGGGATGGGGATAACCGGGTTTTCAGGCTTTGTAAAACCCAGATGGTTGCCCTTACGGGATCGGCCCAAATTGCGGTGCACAGACAATATCGTAATAATCCAATTCAGTCGCTTTGTTATTTTCGGCGTAAATGGAGGCTTCGTGTCCAACCTGGATCACTTCGTTAATGTGGGTAATGGCGTCTGTGTCCCAATAGCGCGGCAGAACCATCAACGGGTCTTTGACCGGCCCCTCCGGGATCCAGATGGGGCGTTGATCATCGAGTGTATCTGCCAAGGGAACCCAGTTGAACATGACCGGCCCACGCGGGTTGATGGTAAATCCCAGCCGGTAACCCAATTGACGGGCAACAACAGCGGCGCGGGGTGTGAAGCCCCCGCCCGGCCAGATAACGGCAATTGGCTTTTTGTGAAAGTACTGCTGGAAAACATCGATCGGTTTCTGCAGTTCGTCGAGAATATAGGCTTCGGTCGAATCCGGCCCGATGGGGATATTGTGGATAAAACCGTGAGCCTGGTGATCCACCCAGCCTTCATTTTCCAATGCAATATTATCCGGCAACGCCGCCAAGCCAGTTGAGTCATCCAGACTGATCCAGGCATTGACCACCGGCCAGCCATACTTAGTCCAGTACTGGCGGAAAAAAATATCAAAATAGTGGGCGTAATGACGATCGTCCACCACCAGGAGCACAGAGCGCTCCGGGATTTTGGCGTTATGCTCCATAAAACCGACCATTTGAGTGGTATTGATAGCGGTAAACCCTTCGTCATGGAGTTTATTCATCAATGTGCGTAACCTGAATTCAGACATCTGGTTGGGATCAGGTGTAGGATTGTTAATAGAATCGGATGGAGTGTCATTAATTGAATGGAACATGATGGTCATCACCAGCGTCCCCGGAGCGCTGTTTGCCGAAGACCATTTATCATATAGGTACTGACACTTATCCTGTACATAAGAATGAGGAGAGCCGAACGGGGTCAGTTTGTTGTTCTGGTACGGGACAGGCAGGGTCGGGGGGGTACGCGCCGTTGGGGTCAGCGTTAGAGTAGGGGTCAGCGAGGAAGTGGGCGTTCCGGATGGAACGGGGGAGCTGGTTACTGTTTCAGTGGGGGTGGGCAAGGCGGGTGCAGGTACACAGGCAGCCAAGATGACAGCCAACAGACTCAAGCTCGAGAGAAGACGCACAAGGAAGTACCGGTAAGAAAACATGGGATGAATTTTACCTGAAAAGGAGAAGTACAATTCCTGGTATAAATTCCTCTATTTAAGTTTAAATATTTCCGCAGCAACCTGAAAATCCGGCGGGGGTCTTAGACCCCCGCCGGGTGGATTTACTCGTTGCTCTCACCTTTGATAAAGGCTTCGGTCTTTTCGCGGCAGACGTCATCCCTAAACTGCCTGGGCGGAGTTTTGAAGAAATAGGATGAGGGTCCGATGAGCGGGCCGGAAAGGCCGCGGTCGAGGGCAAGTTTGGCGCAGCGAATGGCATCAATGACCACACCAGCCGAGTTGGGGCTGTCCCACACTTCCAGTTTGACTTCCACGTTGAGGGGCACGTCGCCAAAAGTGGTACCTTCCATGCGGATGTAGCACCACTTGCGGTCGGTCAGCCAGGGTACATGGTCCGAGGGGCCAACATGAATATTATCTGGATCCAGCTTGTAAGGAATCATGCTGGTGACCGCGCCGGTCTTGGAGATTTTCTTGGACTCGAGGCGCTCGCGCTCCAGCATATTCAGGAAGTCCGTGTTCCCGCCAAAGTTGAGCTGGTAGGTGCGGTCGATGCGCACGCCGCGGTCTACGAACAGGCTGGTGAGGACTCGGTGCAGGATGGTCGCGCCGACCTGGGACTTGATATCATCGCCCAGGATAGGCAGGCCGGCGTCCTTGAAGCGTTTGCCCCAATACTCGGACGAGGAAATGAATACCGGGATGCAGTTGATAAAGGCACAGCCCGCCTCGATGATCTGCTCAGCGTACCACTTGGTAGCCATCTCCGAACCCACGGGCAGGTAGGAGATGACCACGTCGGTTTTCGTAGCTTTTAGCAATTTGACGATATCAGCTGTCGGGCCGGGGGCCTTGGTGATCACCTGCGAGAGATACTTGCCCAGGCCGTCGTGGGTCATGCCGCGCACCACGGGAACACCCAGACTGGGCACCTCACAGAACTTATAGGTGTTGTTCGGTTCAGCAAAGATCGCTTCGGCGAGGTCTTTGCCCACCTTGGTCACGTTGATATCTATTCCCAGGGTGAACTCGATGTCGCGGATGTGATAGCCGCCCAGATTCACGTGCATTAAACCAGGCACGATTGCGTCGTCGGGCGTGTTCTTATAAAATTCGACACCCTGAACAAGCGAAGAGGCGCAGTTCCCAACGCCAATGATCGCCACGCGGACTTTCTTTTTGCTCATATTTTCTCCTTGGTACCGATGTAAAATTTTGCAATTGTTGCTATAATCGAATCACTTATGGACCCAGAACCGATCTTATCCGTCAACGAAGACAACCAGCGTCTGGAACGGCTGGTGGAGATCAGCCGCAGCCTCAGCGCCTCGCTGGATCTGGAACCATTCCTGCACTCGGTCATCTCTGCTGCAGCTGAATTGACCGGATGTGAGGCGGCCTCCATCCTCGAATTGGATGAGGGCGGAGAGGAGCTGCACTTCACAGCGCTCCCCAGGCTCCACTGGGATTCACTGAAGACGGTCAAAGTTCCACTACATGCCAGTGTGGCCGGCTGGGTTTTCCAGAACGGGAAACCAGCAATTGTTCCGGATGTGGCGTCAGACCCTCGTCACTTCAAAGGTGCCGATCAAGCTGCGAACTTTGCCACACGCTCGGTCATGGCGGTTCCCATCATTTATCATGGGGAGACGCTTGGCGTGCTGGAAGTGGTCAATAAGACCGAACAGACCCATTATACCGAAGAAGACCTCTTAATTCTAGAAACACTTGCCTCGCAAGCGGCGATCGCGATCCAGGACACCCGCCTGATGAACAAGGTCCAGCACTCCGTCGATCAGATGTCCCAGTTGGACCGCATGAAGAGCGGCTTCATCGGCATAGCCTCCCACGAACTGCGCACCCCGCTCGGTCTCATCCTCGGACATGCCACCTTCCTGCGCGAGGTGGTCCAACCCGAATACCGCCCTCAACTGGATATCATCGTCCGCAACGGTTTGAGATTGAAGGAGATCATTGACGACCTCGCCAAAATGGACAATGTCCAGCGGGGTTTGGCGACCGTCCGTGCCCGCCCGATCTCCATCAAACGCGTGGTTGAAGAAGTGGCAGATGCGTTCCAACAGGAGGCGAAACAAAAGGGCCTCAGCATGCGCCCAGATACTCCCAAGGATGACCTGCTGGTGGAAGGCGATTCATCCAAGATCGCGGTTGCTCTCAGCAATATGGTCAAGAACTCAATTACCTTCACCGATCCGGGCGGACACATTATCATCGTTGCCAAGTCGATTCCCGGGTACGTCCAAGTCTCGGTCCTGGATGACGGCATCGGAATCCCGCCCAAAGACCTGCCTCACATTTTCGAACGCTTCTACCAAGTTGAATCGCATCTTACTCGTAAACACGGCGGCATGGGGTTGGGTTTATCCGTCACCAAAGTTATCATTGAAATGCATGGTGGGCGCATCTGGGCCGAAAGCGTAGAAGGAAAGGGCAGTAATATCACCTTCCTCCTGCCCATTAATTCCGGTGAGGCTGAGGCTGCCAGCGGGGTCTTTGTCTCCTGAAAAGATATGAATCCCACCTTCATCATCGCCGGGCACCTGCACCGCGACTACCTGCTGCCCTGGCAGGGGCATCCCTTGATGGACGTGCCGGGGGGAAACCTGCTATATGCCGCCACCGGGCTGGGAGTCTGGGCAAGCGGCGCTGGCTTGCTGGCCCGTGTCGGAGAGGACTATCCCAGTGATTGGCTGCATGGTTTTGAAAAACGGGGCTGGGACACACGGGGCATCCACATCATGGCTGAAGCGCTCGACTTGCGTTTTTTCCGGGCTGCCCTGGAAAACCAAGCGGTCCAGCTCAACAACCCGGTGGCCCACTTCGCCAGACTAGGCATGCCTTTTCCGAAGTCCCTACTCGGCTACCAACCGCCCGCAGAAAGCGACGATGACCGCCAGAGCTCCCACCCTGCCTCGCCACGTCCGAATGACATCCCGCCAGACTACTTGAACGCCCACGCAGTCCATCTCTGTCCGATGGATTATGTAACCGTCAGCCGCCTGACGTCTGCATTCCGACAGGTCTCGGTGACCACACTGACACTGGACCCGTCAGCCGCTTACATGGCCAGCAAGACTATCGATGATGTGAGCATCCTATTGCAAGGGCTGACAGCCTTCCTGCCCTCTGAAGAAGAAATACGTGCCCTATTCTGGGGCCGGACCGACGACCTGTGGCAGATGGCGGAAGCACTAGGTAAATTTGGTTGCGAGTTCATCATCATTAAGCGCGGCGCGCACGGCCAAATGCTTTACGATTCAGTCTCAAAAAAACGATGGGAGATCCCAGCATACCCAGCCCATTTAATGGATGTAACCGGCGCGGGGGATTCCTTCTGCGGCGGCTTCCTGGCTGGTTATCAGAAAACCTATGATCCTTTGCGCGGAGTGTTGTACGGCAGTATCTCGGCCTCGCTGACCATCGAAGGCAGCGGCGCCTTCCATGCCCTGGATACCTTGCCTGGCCTGGCCCAGGCGCGGCTTGATTCCCTGGCCGGAATCGTGCGGCAGATATAGATTGATGAACGATGTAAGCTCCCGTCTCCTGAACCTGGCAATCGCCATCCAGCAGATCCCCGCCCCCACATTCCACGAAGCGGAGCGGGCCGAATTCGTGCGCCAGCGTTTTGTTGATGAAGGCCTTTCGGACGTGGAAATGGATGAGACAGGCAATGTCTACGCCCGGCTGACAGGACGCGAGTCGGGAAGGCTGCTGGTGGTCAGTGCCCACCTGGATACTGTTTTCCCGTCCAGCGTTAATCTTCATTTTGAGCGCGAACCCGAGCGCATACTTGCGCCCGGCATTGGCGATAATTCCCTGGGCGTGGCTGGGCTGTTCGGCCTGGTCTGGGGACTGCGCAAGCGCAACCTAACCCTGCCCGGGGACGTGTGGCTGGTGGCCAATGTCTGCGAAGAGGGGCTGGGGGATTTGCGCGGCATCCGGGCAGTGGTGGATCGTTTCGAGGGCGACCCGCCCCATCCGGGAAGGGGGGCAACTCCGCTGGCATATATCGTTCTTGAAGGCATGGCGCTTGGACAGATCTACCACCGTGGGCTGGGTGTGCGCCGCTACCGTATCACTGTCCGGACCCAGGGGGGTCACTCGTGGATCGATTACGGCAAGCCCTCTGCCATCCACGAACTGACCGCCGTCTCCACATGCATCACTGCGCTGGAACCGCCGCAGGCGCCGCGCACCACCCTCAACATTGGCATTATCTCCGGCGGGTCGTCGGTCAACACCATTGCCGCCGAAGCCATGCTGGAATTGGATTTGCGCTCCGAGAGCACTGAGAAGCTGGAGGAACTGGCAGGGCAGGTGGAGCAAATTGCCCGCGCGGCGCAGAAACCGGGCGTGACGGTCGAGGCAGAAATCATCGGCCAGCGGCCCTCAGGTGAACTCAGCGCGGACCATCCACTTGTGAGGCTCACCCAGGACTGCCTGCACGCGGCAGGCGTCGAGCCGCATCTGAACACCGGCTCAACCGACGCCAACCTGCCACTCAGCCGCGGCCTCCCCTCCGTAACCATCGGCCTGACAACCGGCGGCCGGGCGCACACCATACATGAATTCATCAACCTGCCACCACTGGAAAAAGGGATGGAACAGGTTCTCCAGCTGGTCAGCAATGTTTGGGATATATTGTAAAATAATCGTTTTGGAGAAACTCATTTCTGAGAAAAACGATAAAAATGCTTCCGGGTCATCTTCCCGCGTTGGTTAGAATTTCGGTTCTTCTATTATTCCTGTGCTTAATGTAAAATCAAAAAATCCCCTGACAGGGATTTTTAATTATTTTCTTATGGAGTTAATTCAATAGCCTCAACCTGGATAATTTGTAAAAACGCCTCCACCACCCTAGGATCATACATTTTGCCGGAATTTTCTTTCAATTCCCTAATTATCTTGTCGTGAGGATAAGGTTCCTTATACGGACGTTTATCAAGCATAGCGGAATACGAGTCAACTACACTAATTATCCGGGCGCCGAGAGGAATTTCCTCACCTTTTTTTCCATATGGATACCCCAAACCATCGTAGCGTTCATGACTATTCTCAATCATGGGAACAACACCAGCCAGTTTTTTTATGGGGGAAATTAACTCTCCTCCAAGTTTTGGATGGGTATGAACAATTTTCCATTCCTCTTTGTTTAATTTGGCTGGTTTCTGCAAGATGGTGTCCGGGATCCCAATTTTACCGATATCGTGGAGCAAACCACCTAAATAAATCTCATTAGTTTCTTCAGGATCACAACCAAGTTGACGGGCAGTTTTGGCAGCCCAAGCTGCGATCTGCTGGCTATGAGTATTTGTGTAGGTATCGCGAATATCAATTGCATTCGCCAAGGCAATCACAGATTGAACGAACGAGCCTCTGAGTTCATCATACAAACGGGCATTCTCAATGGCGACAGCAGTTTGGTTGGCGAGGGTTGAAAAAATCAACAGTTCATTCTGTGTATATGGTTGGGAAGAAAGTTTTTTGCCTAAAACCAGAATACCAATTAGCTCTCCCTTGGAATTTAACGGAAGAAATATTTCTGCATTAAACTTTTCAAGTTCCTCCTTCTCTTCCTTCCACATGGATTTGAAAGAGGGCACAATCGATAACTCGTTATTTAAAAGCGGTTGATTTCGCCTGGACATCCATGTAACAATCGGGTGATCAGCGCGAAATCCTGTAGGGATATGCTTTATTTCACTATCTTCGGCAATGACCCGAAAATCACCACTTTCAAAATGTTTGATTAGAATTGCTCCATGTTCTATATGCAGCGTATTACTGATCTCGGACAAGATCAAATGGGTGATTTTCTCAATGTCCAAAAGTGTAGTGGTTGTCTGACTGAGCCTCTGGAGCATCAGCTCAGCATCATATTTCTCCCTATAGAAAACCCGGTCAATCATGGCTTGAGCTTGATTTCGGAGAGGATTAAGCAGGAATGCAGTCAAAGTTCCCACGAGGATGGATACAAAAAAGAGACCTTTTCCAGAAAATAACTGGAAGATGTTTATTACCAGGGAAATGATCAAATAATAAATGGTGCCAAAGACTGCTGTGATAATTGAATACAATAACCCTAAACGGATAACCACCCGAAAATCCAACAATTGATGGCGCAGAATTGCATAGGCGATTATGAGTGCAGTCACACCATTTGCCCCGATATCAATGGGGTATTTCCCTAATGCCGTAAAATTTGTCAAGGATGCCAATATAGTAATGGAGAACCCAATTACTAGATATCGGATCCTTTCACGTTGTTGGGCGTCATGCGTTCTGGTATACCCCTGAATCAGGTCACTCAAACTAATAATGATCAAGGAATATCCGGGAGCGGCCACCAGGAGAAAGTAATGTCCTAACTCATAGTGAAGCACCGCTGCCTGATCCAGGGAAGCAGATTGAACCACGAAGTTAGTGAAGAGCGTAATAAGGACCGCCAGAATTCCATAAACAATTATTAATGGTGCCCACTTGCGTCGAAAACCGAACAAAATTTGAACAAAAAAGAATATAGCCACCATCATCGCAATCGGTGATGCGCTCATCACTTTGAACCAAGGTAATACATTCGCAAAACCAGAAACAGTAAGGAAAGCACTTACTGACCATGAAGACATGGCCAACAAGTAGAAACCAAAAATTTTCCTTAACTGAGTTCTTGGCTTGGAAACCAACACAAACGTAAAAATAACCCCGTAAATTATTGTCGCGAAGATTGGTATTATCGTGGTAGCATCCCAAATCATTTATTGGTTTGATCCATTCGGAACGGTTAGTAATATCTCCAGAATATTATCGGATGGTTTCATGTGCGGAGGTTTCAAGTGAGCAAGATCGGCCCCCGCCTCCAATTGTGATTTCATATAGGCAGTAAAAGCACCGCCTGGTATTAGCGTGACAAGAACTGGTTCAATACCTAGCATTTCCTTCATATCGTTATAATCTGAAAAACGGGTAGAAAAAGACTGGCGAATCACTTCCTGAATTTTTACTTCAGGAATACTTGCTGACCCGGCAAGTTCAATATAAAGGTGAAGGGTGGGATATGATTCAGTGGTGTGTTTTTGAGCCACCCAGTCAACGTACTCCAGTCCGGTAGCCTCGATCGTTTTCCAGATATCTCTTTCTGTAAGCCTGAGAAAACTTCCCAGATCGATGATGTCGTCGGAACGAGAGTAAAACCTCATTTGAGGAAGTTCTGAGCTGATCTCCTCATCTCCATTGGCAATCACTTCAAATAAATCACCTATCCGATAGCGTACCAGCACTCCGCCATTAAAATTGGATAATACCAATTCATAGATACCCAGATCCAACTCATCGTAGAGAAGGGTTTTGGGTTGGTAAGAAGGATCGTCCTTATTTCTGCGGGCTTCCTCAAAGGGTATGAATTCCAGGAAGGCATTATCGGGGAAAAACACCATCCCTTTGAAATTCCAGGCTTGCATTGCCATATTGCCCGATTCAGTACATGCGAAACCTTCAAGTGGTTTTTTCCCCCAGTAATGTTCAATACGATCCTTATATATTTCAGTGTCCGTACCGCCAGACATGATCCCTTTGAGGTGCCAGATGTCCTTGGGTAATATATTTCGTTTCTGGATCTTTGAGATTACCAAAGCCTTAAGGAGCCTCCACAAGGTCGCGGGGTTAAGTAGATCCTTCGACGGTGTTGAATTACTGGATTGTTGTTCAAACTGCTCTCCCATCCTGGCGAGGACAACCGAAATACCCATAAAATAGTCCAAACCCTCCCGCATGGCAAGTTTAAAACCAAGGGCAACCCGCTCACCATAAGACATTTTCTCTCCTTCTTCAAGTTTTGGAAGGAAGATTACTTCAAGATTTTCCTTGGTGGAACGCGCGATGTACCCGGATGAATACGGGGGCGGTGCTGTAGACATTAAAAACTTATCATTCCGTTCAAGTCTTACATCTCCTGGCTGGGAACAAGAACTCATTAACATGGCTCCAATTACTGGATCACTCAGGCGGTCATACATGGCTTTCGTATAAGGTATCCATTTGGGTCCAATTTCAGAGCTTCGTCCAGAAGTTCGAGCCCAAACAAAAGGTTTCTCTGGGAGATCTTCTTCTCTCTTATTCATTAACATATCTGAATAATCAGCATATGTTGTCAGAGGTGTAATCTGGCGATATTCCTCCAAGCTGGCTGGTATTTTTCCCCCCATGAGTGCTCTGCCCATCTTTGTAGTTCCAAGGAGGTTTATCTGTTCAAGCATGAGCCTCTTCTGGATATCCTTGAATTCATTCCGGCTTAGGCCAAGAAAGCTGCAATGTTTAACCCATAATTCATCCTTCCGACCTTCTTCGATCAATTTGTACGAGTTATCCATATAGTTCCTCTCCTATTTTTCGGCTTTTATCAGCAGGGGTGACGGGACCCAGAAATATCGAGATTTGAGTTTCTGAATCACAATATTCCGGAATCCGGAATTCATCAGAACGAGGCTCCAATCATCCTTGGAAAGAACATTGGATACTGCGCTGGTTTCTGCCCAGGCCCGGGATTTATTTTCGACCAGGAAGAAATAGATAAAGGCGGCGATCTGAACGAGGAACTTCACACCCGGAAATTTCCATATGCTTGAACCGCCCGCGTCTGCTATGGTAAGTTTTCCACCACTGCGAAGGACTCGATAACTTTCAAGGATCAGCATTTTGACATCCATATGATGGGTGGCCAGGCCACAAATGACCTGGGTGAAGTCAGAATTGGCATAAGGCATGTTCATCGCTGAGGCACAGACGAGGTGCTGGTGTGTATGACCGTCCTGATCCCCCAATCGACGCCTGGCATGCAGGAGCATGGACATGGTGATATCCAGAGCGTGGATCTGGTTGGAAGGATGACCAGCTTTTTCCAGAAGAGAGGGAATGACGCCCGTACCGGTGGCAACATCCAAAATTATATCTTGCGGTTGTACAGGCATTGATGTAAGTAACAGATTTATGAATCCAGAATAGCTCCACCCCCAAAAACGGTTTAATTCCGAATCAACAACCTGTTCATACCTGGGTGCCATTTCGGAAAAGGCTTCGATGATGTTCGCTTTGTCTTCCATCTTTTATCTTGGGTTATATCTTTGCAGTTTTATTCCTCTCCAATCATACCGTGAATTCACGAAATCTGAAATGGTTCCAGTAGAATAACGGATTTACAACTGGTTTTGTGTGTGTTGAATCTATCTGGCAATCAAAAAATATTACCCCCATTCCATGTGATATCGCAGTATCGATCAGGTTCTTAATAGGATAAATGACCGTTCTTTTCGAATGTCAAAGAGAACGGTCACAATGCTGGACGGGAATAGTTGCATTAAACGGATCGTTATTTACCTGAGTAAAAGAACAGCCGCAATCAATAACCCAACTATCCCAATAATCAGGCTGATTTTGGGAAATAGCAACTTATCCAAAAAGCCCGTATTCCTTTTTAGTTCGCTCACAAGTGAATCAATAGGATCATAAATTTCTGCCATAATAATTCTCCTTTACTTGATTCACAGTATAAGGGAAAAGAAGATAGCTGAAATTTACAGATTTGTAAGAAGCAAATTTCCTGTGATGATAACCCCCCATATATGGGGGGACTACTTGTGCCAACCCCCATCTGTAAAAATTGATAGGATGAATCCCAGAGCGAGGAATAAATCAGCGCAAAACATCAGCCAGCCCAGGTTGTTCACCGCGCCAGTCAGTAATCCATTAAGATCAATCACAACCAATATACAAAAAGTGGCCAGCAACCCATATGACACCAGCCGGCGAACTTCGGGATATTTGGTATCCCTTGCAAGCCAGGTAATTATAGCCAGACCAAGCGCACAGGCACCGGAAATGCGAGTGTTCATTATCCCGGTGAGATTCGTATCCCGACCCAAGAGGCTCAGGCTGAAGACAGGGGCAAGGATAAAAAAAGAAGCGTTTATAAATGAAAGGATGGCAGCTATCGAAGTTAATATTTTATATTTCATGATCAGCCTTGACCCTTCACACAAAAATCCGTCATGGCATTAAGTGTAATGAAAGTACCATAGAAAATACATTATCAATATTGTAAACCAAATTAGAATAAAATGTGAATATAATGAATCGGGAGGCTGGTAATAAGCCTTCATGCCTTTTAAAGCCCTTTATCGATGCGGACGGAAAACGATGAACGTTGAATCCAACAACCAATTTCACAAATACTTATACGGGATTGCGCTGGCAGGGGTGATCCTGACCATATATTTGTTTATGAGCAGTTCGTCGATCGCCCGAGCACAGGAAGCCGCGACACCCACGCCAAATCCTTATTTCACTGTCAACCAGGTCACGCTTGCGGATGGAACAGTCGTTGAAGAGGATATCATCAAAGGGCCGCCCGTGCCTCCGCCTGGCTTTGAGATCCAACGGCAGGCAGTTTCACTTCCAGTGTCTGATGCAGCCACAGGGATAAATACATTAACGGTACCCACATACCCGTGGATTTTTGGCTGTTCAGCGGTCTCAGGTGCAATGATCGCCGGGTACTATGACCGGAATGGGTACTCGAACATATATACCGGTCCCACAAATGGGGGCGTGATGCCACTATTTGATAGCAGCTCCTGGGGTTCCTGGACTGATGGGGGCACTTGGGGAAACGGTGGGGCGCAAACCATATATTTTAACAATCCATTGGTTGCTTCCAAGAATGGTCTGGATGGCAGAACAACCCGGGGTTCCATCGATGATTATTGGTTTCAGTACTACAGTACTGCGCCTGATCCATATGTAACGGGTGGTTGGGATCAGCACGTCTGGTGGAATCAAAACCCGGCGTCAATCGGGGCTTCGATCGGGGATTACATGCTAACCAGCCAATCCACGTACGGTCTTGCGGATGCCTATACCAGGTTCTACGATAATTGGTCTAACCCAGCGGCTCCGCTCACATGTGACACGATGAAATTCAATTCTCTGGTGCCTGATGGAACAGTTGGGAGAAAACACTTTTACGAGTCCAGAGGCTATACCGTTACCGATTGCTACAACCAGTTTACGGACAATCAATATTCTGGAGGCTTTTCTTTTGCACAATACAAAGCGGAGATCGACGCCGGCCGACCGGTGATGCTTAACCTTGCCGGTCATACTATTGTTGGGGTTGGCTATGACGCCTCGACCAACACGGTTTATATTCATGATACATGGGATAACCTGACCCACACTATGACCTGGGGAGGCAGTTATGCAGGCATGGAGCTTGTGTCCGTCAGTATTGTGAACCTTCAATCAGCGACGCCTGCCGCTTTCACAAAATCCAGCCCGGCCAATGCCACCACCCAGCCTACCAATCCCACCTTGAGCTGGGTAGCCAGCAGCAATGCAATGTCCTATGAGTATTGCCTCAGCACCACCACTTGCAAGGCTGCCAATACCTGGGTCTCCACCGGCAGCGCCACCAGCAAGGCTTTCAGCGGCCTGTACCCTGGCGTCACCTACACCTGGCAGGTGCGGGCACGAAATGCGGCGGGAATCACATATGCAGATGGGAGTCTAACCACCCCGTGGACCTTTATCGTGCTTCCAAAACCCGGCACATTTAATAAATCCAGCCCTCCTGTCAATGGAGATACCAACCAGCCCACCAATCCCACCTTGAACTGGGAAACCAGCAGCAACGCCAGTTCTTACGAGTACTGTCTTAGTACCACCACTTGTACGGCGGCCAGTACCTGGGTCCCGACGGGAAGCGCCACAAGTAAAGCTTTCAGCGGCCTGTACCCAGGCGTCACATATACCTGGCAGGTGCGGGCACGGAATGTCATGGGAATCACATATGCCAACGGGAGTCTGACCACCGCGTGGACCTTTACCGTGCTCCCAAAACCCGACGTTTTCAACAAGTCCAGCCCTCCCGCTAATGGAGAAACCAATATCCTTCCCAATCCCACCTTGAGCTGGGGAACCAGCAACAACGCCAGCTCCTACGAGTACTGCCTCAGCACCACCACCTGTACGACTGCCAATACCTGGGTCTCGACGGGCAGCACCACCAGCAAGACTTTCAGCGGCCTATTCCCGGGCATTAAATACACCTGGCAGGTACGGGCACGGAATGCCACGGGAATCACCTATGCAGACGGCGGAACCTTGTGGATGTTTACCGTGCTCCCAAAACCTGCCGCGTTCAATAAATCCAGCCCGGACAATAATGCCACCAACCAGCCCACCAATCCCACCTTGAGTTGGGAGCCAAGCAGCAATGCCAGTTCCTACGAGTACTGCATCAACACAACTGCCAGTTGCCCTGACCCGTCTGCCTGGATCTCCAGCGACACCAGCACCAGCGTGACCCTCAGCGGCCTGACCACCGGCACCTATTATTGGCAGGTGCGCGCCACGAATGCCTCGGGAATAACCTATCCAGACAGCGGAATCTGGTGGTCCTTCACCATCCCATGACCTACAGCCTATAGCAAGTGCAGCCCAGCGATCGGCACCGCCCAATAAATCAGGTTGGGAGATGACCCAGTTCCCACCCAATAACCATCCTATCTGCGAATGGGTGCAACGAAGAAGTATAATGCGGGGGTAGATTCCGCGCTGGAGGAAACCATGAGCAAACGCAAAATCCGTGTGCTGGTTGCCAAACCGGGCCTGGACGGTCACGACCGGGGTGCCAAAGTGGTTGCGCGCGCCCTGCGTGACGCCGGTATGGAGGTCATCTACACCGGCCTGCGCCAGACGCCAGAAATGATCGCTGAAGCCGCCCTGCAGGAAGATGTGGACATTGTGGGTCTTTCCATTCTATCGGGCGCGCACATGGCGATTATTCCCCGCATCCTAGAACTGCTCAAGGCAAACGGTCAGGAGCAAGTCAAGATCTTCGTGGGCGGGATCATCCCAGACGAAGACGCTCCGCGCCTGAAAGAAATGGGCGTGACGGGAGTCTACGGACCCGGCGCACCGACTGAGAAGATCGTTAACGAAATTCGGGCCGCTCTCGAACCTGCCGCTTAACCAATGGGCAAGTCTCGCATTAAATCCATCCTATCCGGAGAACGCATGGAATTGGCGCGCCTGCTTACCCAGGTGGAAAACAATACCCCCGAAGGCCGCCTCAGCCTGGATGAACTCTTTCCCCACACCGGAAAAGCCCACCTGATCGGTGTGACCGGAGCCCCCGGGACCGGGAAATCATCACTCGTCAACCAGATCGCGCTCCAGTACCGCAGACCAAGTGCGGCAAGCCCCAAACGGGTGGCGATCGTGGCTGTGGATCCCACCAGCCCGTTCACGGGCGGAGCGGTGCTCGGTGACCGGGTGCGCATGCGCGACCTGGCTGGTGACCCAGGCGTATTCATTCGCTCGATGGCCTCACGCGGATCACTGGGCGGGCTGGCACAGACGACCGCTGCCATGGTGCAGGTATTGGATGCCGCTGGATTCGAAGTGATCCTGATCGAAACCGTGGGGGCGGGGCAAACGGAAGTGGATATCGCCCGGCTGGCGCACACAACGCTGGTGGTCGAATCCCCCGGACTGGGCGATGAGATCCAAGCCATCAAAGCCGGCATCCTTGAAATTGCCGATATCCTGGTGGTAAACAAGGCCGACCTCCCCGGCGTGGAAAACACCGAGCGGGCCCTCAAAGGCATGCTAGGACTGGCTCACCCGGTCGAGAAAGTTTTTAGTCACCACGGGGAGGCGATGTTTCTGCCCGGAAGTGAACCAGTAAACCCGTCCATGTGGGTGCCGCCCATCCTGCGTACGATCGCCACAGATGGGACGGGAGTGGAAGAGTTAATGGCAGCCATTGAAATGCACGCACAACACCTGCACCAGAGCGGGGACTGGGGACGCCGCGAGAGGACCCGGCTTGAAGTCGAACTGGAAGCATTGCTCACAGAAACGCTGGTGGCGCAGTTTCGCACAGGCATTCTCGAGGCTCGATATGATGAGGTGGTTGACCGGTTAGTCAAGCGGACACTCTCGCCGTGGGAGGCAGTGAAGGAATTGCTAAAAAGGGAGGTTTGATAGGCGTGCGCACCCGCGGCGCGATTAAATATTCCCCCACTTTGTGAATTAATCATACGACCCGCCGGAGCGGGTCGTTTTACATTTTCAATTTCGCCAGGAGGGGCGTGATTCTCAAAGATCCAATACCTGCCGGGCAATGACCAGGCGTTGAATTTCGTTCGTCCCTTCGCCGATGGCACACAGGCGCTGGTCGCGGTACATGCGCTCAACCGCATACTCCCGGACGTACCCATAGCCGCCATGGATCTGGATGGCCTTGTAGCAAACGCGCTCCGATACTTCAGTGGAGAATAATTTGGCCATGGCAGCCTCTTTGGTAAAGCGCGCACCCTGTCCCTTCAGCCAGGCACCGCGATAGACCATCATACGAGCAGCTTCGATTTCCGTAGCCATCTCGGCCACCATCCACTGGATGGCTTCAAATTGAGCGATCGGTTGATTGAATTGCACCCGTTCCTTGGCATAAGCCACGGCTTTGTCAAGAGCGCCCTGGGCAAGTCCCACTGCCATGGCTGAGATGGCCAGCCGTCCGGCGTCCAAAGTGGTCAGAAATTGCTTAAAGCCCTCATTTTCTTTCCCCAGCAAGTTCGCGGACGGGATGCGGCAGTTCTCAAAAAAGAGTTGCGAGGTCACAGAACCTTTCAGCCCCATCTTCTTTTCGTCGCGTCCTACCTGGAAGCCGGGAGTCCCTTTTTCGATGATGAACGAGGAGATGCCGCGCGTGCCTTTATCAGGATCAGTCTTGGCAGTGACCACCAAGACATCGGCCAGGGAACCGTTGGTAATGAATATTTTCTCGCCGTTAATGACCCATTCGTCCCCATCGCGAACGGCGCGGGTGCGGGTGGCACCAGCATCGGACCCGGCATTTGGTTCGGTCAACCCGAATGCGCCAATTTTATCTCCACTCACCAGGGAGGGCAGGTATTTCTTTTTTTGCACCTCCGTACCGAACAGGTAAATTGGCTCGCAGCACAACGAGGTGTGGGCATCCAGGATGATGGCAACCGAGCCAGATACGCGCGCGATCTCTTCCATGGTAATCAGCAAGCTGAGATAGTCACCGCCAGCGCCGCCATAGGCCTCCGCAAACGGGATCCCCAGCAGGCCCAGTTCACCCATCCGCTTGAATATGTCTGCGGGAAACTTATCGGTTACGTCAATATCCTCGGCGCGCGGAGCAATTTCCTTCTCGGCAAAATCCCGCACTGTTTGTTTGATCAAAAGATGCTCTCCGGTCAATTGGAAATCCATGCTGCACCTCCATCGAATTTTTCTTCAAATAAATTAAAGGAGACTGCTTACTTGCCAATCACCAATCCACGCGGGTCAATTTCCCGCAGGATGCGCACCTGCTCAACCGTTGGTTCCGGGCTGAGACCGATCTTGTCCGGGATGAGAATCTCGAACTCGCTGGCATCCTGGACCTGCTGCACAGTAACACCGGGATGGAGAACCAGCAACTGCAAGCGTTTGGAGGCCGGGTCGAAGCCGTACACGCCCAATTGTGTTATAACGCGGTAGGGGCCATTGCCAGCTGGAAGCCCGGCCCGCTCGCGTGCCCCGGGTCCGGTCAGATAACCGGGCGTGGTGACGAAATCCAATTTTTTAACGAAGGTACGCGGGGATTGCTGACGCATCAAATAGATGGTACGCCAGCAAAAGGAACCCACATCGTTAGCCCCGCCGCTGCCGGGCAGGCGCGCCTTGGGGTGGTTCCAGTCACCGATGACGGTTGTATTGACATTGCCATAGCAGTCCATCGCGGCGCCACCCAGGAAGCCGTAATCCACGTAACCCGCCTGTGAGGCTGACATCACGTCATGCATGCTGGAGGCCGCCGAGGCCTTATAGTAGGTGCGGGAGTCGCCTACTGAGATTGGCAAGGCCGGCACCTGAGGCCCGATGCCCCCCGCTTCGAATATGATCAGCAAGCCGGGGGCGTGCGTGCGCTGCGCCAACATCCCCGCCACGAGGGGAAGACCCGTCCCCACAAAAACCGAACAGCCATTCTCCAGGAGGCTGGCTGCCACGCAGGCCAGCAGTTCAGTCAGGTTGTAACGCGGCTCATCAGTCATGACGCACCATCCCGGGAGGAGGGTAAATCCGGTTGTAATTTCATCACCTGTTTGAGGTGAGTAAGCCTGCGGAGGCCACCCACTTTTTCCAGGTAGGCATCGAAATCCGGCACACTGAACACGTATTCTTCGAAGTATTTGCTGGTACCCTGCGATGTTTTGGAAACCTCCAGCCAGTGAGCGATATGCTCCTCGTCAAAATAATAGGTGACGGGCATTTCGGTGGGGTGCGCCCCGAAGGGAACCTCGATCACTGCGTCCACCAGGTAGAAGGGGATCACGGTGCGCCACGGCTGGCGCTGGATCTCCTCGTGGTCAACAATCTCTTCAGTTGTAATGATCAACCGACGGGCGGCACGCGCCAACTCAAAGTCCTCGACCATGATGCCGTCGATCTGCGCATTGCCATACTGGTCGCAGCGATGGACGTGAAAAAGTGCCACGTCGGGGTAGCAGGCTGGAACCAAGCAGATCGGTTTACCACTCCAGGGATCTTCAATCACCCTGGCGGAACTGTGCTGGAGGGTATCCGTGCCCAGCATGGACCGCACCGGCATAAAAGGTACTCCCATGGCAGCTGCCAGGAAGCGCCATTGGAAGCCGGCATTGCTAATCTCGCCGGTTACTTTCACCTGGCCGCTCTCGACAGCCCGACGACCGCAGGGCGATAATCCGCGCAATTCATGGCCGAAGGCGTAGGCCACTTCCACCCGGCTGACGCAGCCGCCACCGATGAGAATGTCAATGTCATGCACGGCGGTCTTGCCGATCACGGTAAGGTCGCGTTTGCGCTGGCGCACCAGTTCATAGATCAGCGCCATGGGAATGCGGATATGCCCAAAGCCTCCCATGGCAATTAGGCTGCCATCCGGAACGTATTTACGGATGGCATCAGCCACCTGCGTGCGCTTGTCTACCAGTTGCCGGGGCTTGTTTTCCCGCACCCACTGGCGATTCTCATCCGGGTCATGCCAACCGATGAGTTCGCCACTAAATTCAACCGGATTGCTCATGAAATTCTCTCCGCTTCTGAACAACTCCAGGAAACGTTTCGTTGGGGAACTTTAATAGATTCCGGGTCCGGCCGCTATTCTGCCAGATTAAAGTAAATATCGGTTGGTTTAAGCTTGGTATTGCGCAGGAACCGCCCATGGACCTTTTTGCCAATCCAGTCAATGTTGGCCTCGTCCGGGTCAACACCGATCAGGCGTCCCAGGAACAGGGTGTCGCACTCTTCAAATTCAACCTGGATCAGCACGAATGGACACTCCGGCAGGAAGGCCTCCGAGCCAAAATAGCAGACGGTGAAGGCGTGGATCTTGCCTTCCGGTTTGATCTCCACCCACTCGGTCGCGCGGCCGGAGTACATATCGTGACCGCGCGGAGTGGCGTAAGTGTAACCGCTCTGAGGTTCACGACAGACGATGAAGCGCCCATTCGCCAGTGCGGCGAAGAAGGGGGAATCCTGGCCGTACGAGTAGTTGTAGTCAATCGAGTAAGGTTGTTTGATCACAATGGGCGACATCTGCTTCAAGACGGAGAGATCGTCGCCGGTGGGGAACGGAACGCTGAAAACAACCGTACCTTCCAGGTTATCATCAATTCTCTTGGAAATTACCTTCTTGGACATGGCGGCTTTCTCCTATTTTTCCTGTTCCAGGATGCTGACTGTCACATAAGTACCGGTTCCGGCGTGAG
>Ga0209048_10000386_pt1 | contig 47333 bp, 44 predicted proteins | sample FrelakmetCRP12CR_FD_187146 | JGI IMG/M metagenome (GOLD analysis project Ga0209048, IMG submission 187146) | Freshwater lake sediment microbial communities from the University of Notre Dame, USA, for methane emissions studies - CRP12 CR (SPAdes)... | ecosystem: Environmental > Aquatic >...
GGCATGCGGATGACGCCGTTCGCCCAGGAGAACGGGAACGGGGTCGACATCAATTCGATCCCCATTTCGGCGATCGAGCGCGTGGAAGTGCTGACCGACGGCGCGTCGAGCATCTACGGCAGCGACGCGGTGGCCGGCGTGATCAACTTCGTCCTGCGCCGGGACTACACGGGGGCGACGGCCGGCTACGAGTACGACTCGCCCACGCGCAGCGGCGGCGGCAAATCCCAGACCCTCTGGGCCAGCCTGGGGGTCGGCGAACTCTCCAAGGACCGGTGGAACCTCACTCTCAATTTCCAGGCGAAAAAGGAAGACACGCTGGTCGCGAGCGACCGCGACTTCGCGAAATCGGGCAACGTACCGCCCTACTACGCCAATGGCGCTACGCCTAGCGGCCGCATCGAGGGCGTTTGGATTCCGGGCACGTCGTCCAACCCGGCGAGCTCGACCAACCCGTTCGGCATTTCCAGCTCGGGCTACGGCAACCCGGGTGCCGACTCGCCCGGGTGCGCGGCGATGTTGATGTTCGACATCCGGAACAAGCCGCGGGCGGGAACCGGACATAACTGCAACTTCGACTCGGCGCCGTTCGTCGACCTGTTCCCGAAGGTCGAGCAGGCGAGCGGTGTGGGCAAGCTGTATGTCCAGTTGACGCCGGAGGACAGGGCGTATGTCACCGGGCTCTACACGCAGAACAAGGTGAGCTTAGCCTACCAGGCCGCTCCGGCGCGCGTCGCGTTCTTCCAGACCGACAACGCGTTTGCGGGGTCGGGCGTCGATCCCGCGCTGCTGATCTATCCCGGGAACCCGAACTATCCGCACGCGTGGCTGAACACTCACGGGCTCGCCGCGATGGATGGCAAGGTCCTCGCCGTGTCCTCGCGCGCATTCGCGGCCGGCGATCGCGCGGAAAAGGACACCAACACCCAGCAGAACTGGGTCGGCGGCGTGAAGGGTACCTGGCTCAAGGACTGGGACTACGACGTCAACTATCAATGGGGCCAAAGCAAGTCCGACGGCACGCTCACGGGCGGCTACTTCTCGCTGGTCGGCTATGCCAAGGCCTGGAACACCATCGGCAACACGGCGGGATCGTACGTCGATCCGTGGGCCGCGGGCGGCGTGCAAAACGATACGCTGACGAAGGCCATCCTAGCCACCAACTACGTCGGCCCCACGGCCACGGCGGACGAAAAGCTCCAGTCGTTCAACGCGCATACGGTCGGCGACGTCTACAAGCTTGACGCCGGCCCTGTGACGATGAACATCGGCGGCGCGTACATGAAGCAGAGTTACGCCATCCAGGCCGCCGACATCCTGTTGTCGGGCGACATCGCCGGCCTGGGTGGCGCGACGCTGACGCAAAATGGCGATCGCAACGTCACGAGCGGCTACGTCGAGTTCTCGATCCCGGTCACCAAGGACATCAACCTCAACGCGTCGGGGCGGGTCGACCACTACAGCGACATCCAGCAAGACGCCAGCCCGATCACCGGCAAGCTGTCGGCGACGTGGCAGGCCTGGAAAACGGGGATGATCCGCGGAACCGTCGGCAACGGCTTCCGCGCGCCGACGATGGGCGAGCTGCACAGGCCGCTCACGCTGGGCACGTCGGAGCAGTTCATCGATCCGCTCTTTCCCGACGTCGGGTCCCAGCAGGTCAACGCGTACACGGGCGGCAATCCGCTGCTGAAGCCGGAAAAATCGAACCAGTATTCGTACGGGTTCGTGTGGACGCCCCAGAAGAACTTCGTCGGCCGGGTCGACTACTGGTCCATCAAGATCAAGGACCTGATCACCGGGCCGTCGGCGCTGGCGATGATCAACGCCGCGCGTGCGGGCGGTTACATCTTCACCCCGGGAGAGGTCACCTTCCTGCCGGATGGCAGCGTGGACACGGTCAACGAAGTGCTGCAGAATTCCGGCGGCGCCACGTTCAGGGGCCTCGACTTCGGCGGCAACTGGAAGATTCCCTCGGAGTACGGGACGTGGGGTATCGACTATAACGCCACCTACTACATCCAGGCCGATCTGGTGACCCAGTTCGGCACAGAGAAGAACGTCGGGACGATCGTCAACCCCGACACGCTCACTCCTCTGCAGCTTTCCTCGACCGGCGGCGTCATCCCGCGCTACAAGCACATCCTGTCGTTCCTGTGGAACTACGGCGATTGGGGCGCGACGCTGACGAACAATTACATCACCGGCTACCAGAACGGGCCCAACCAGGTCGATGGCGCACCGCATTGGGTGGGGGCTTTCACGACGTGGGACCTGCAAGGCAGCTGGAACGCCCTCAAGAACCTGCAGTTCGTCGTGGGTGCGCGCAATCTCACCGACAGGAATCCGAACCTGTTCATCCAGACGGCGAACCTGTTCAGCTACGGCTTCGATCCGACGATCTACGATCCGCGCGGGCGCGTGGTCTACGGTCGGGTCGTCGTGAACTACTGACCGAGGCATAACGGCGCATTCGAACGGGGCCCGCAAGGCCCCGTTTGTTTTCCGCGGAACCATGCGGCGGAATCCGGACTGCGACGGCGATCACGGGCGGTGCAGTGAAGTGACGCTCGTCAACGAAAACACGCGTCGACGCGTTGGACGTGCGGACGCCGGGATGCGGTTTCCCGCCGGGCACCGGCGGTTGGAACAAGCATGGGGGGCCGGCTGTTTGCTTGATCAGCATGGGCCGCGGGGGGTGGCCCTTGTCGAGCGACCCGGTCGTTGTTAGCCCGATCGTGGCGGCCACGACCGGCAGCGGATCGCGGGCAACACGGAGTTGCCGCATATTTTGCGGAGGCGAGCTGTACGAGGAGGTATGCGATGCATAAAGGACTGATGCTGGCGCTGTTCCTGCCGCTGGTGCTGCCGGGTTGCCAGACCTGGGGCCCGACGTGGAGCGAAATCACCGGGCAGCAGTACGTCGGCGGCGTCCTGTACCGTCGGCCGGCGATCATCGAGCGCATCGACGACCAGGGTTCCTGGGTTGCCGATCCGATCCGGCTCGAGCCGGGCAATCGCCGCATCCTGATCAGCGCGCCCGTTCCCGGGTGGGCCGGCGGCAGCGACCTCAAGGTGATGATGCTCGACGTGCAGCCGTGCAAGCGTTACTACATCAACGCGCAGTTCGAGAACAACCTCTCGCCCGACTTCACGCCGGTGATCGGCTACGTCGACACGATCGCCGGCTGCAGCGTCGAGCCGAAGAAGTAGCCGGGCGGGGGCGTCGCGCGCGCCGATCCGGCGGTGCCCCGCCAGCATCGAGCCGCGGCCTACCGGGACGGGTGGGCGCTGATCTTGTCGAGCTTCGCCGCGTAGAGATCGCGCTCGCCGCGGGTCAGGCTGCTTTCCATCGCGAGCTTCATGTGCGCGCGGGCGAGGTCGTACTCGCCCAGCCCCACATGGGCGGCGGCGAGCCAGAAGTGGAACTCGTGGTAGTACGGCGCCCGCTCGACTTCCTTCGCGAACATCTCCTTGGCCGTGCGGTAGTCGCCCGTGCGTATCGCCACCATGCCGCGGTCGAAGAAGCCGAACGGCGGATCGGGCTCGAGCTGCGCGAGCTTGCGAACCAGTTCGTTCGCCTCCGTCGTGCGCCCCAGCGCGTTCAGCACCGGCACGAGATTGGACATGACGCGCGTGTTCTTCGGGGCGCGCGCGAGCGCGTAGCGAAGTGCTGCCTCGGCCTGCGCGAAATCGCGGTGCCGCAGGTAGACGGCGCCCAACGTGTTGTACGCGCTGACGAACTTCGGGTCCTGCGCGATCGCCGCGCGTGCCCACCAGTAGGCGTCGTCGAGCCGCCCCGCCGCCATCGATTCCACGGCACGGTTGCTCATGTACATGGCGACGATCGTCTCTTCGCCGATGACGCGCGAGCGCAGTCCGCGGATGTCGCCGGGCGGCAGGAAGTCGATCGTCAGCCTGTCGCCCTGGTGGAAGTGGGGTCCAACCTCGGAGTAGCGCATGCCGAGGGTCAGGTTGACGTGTCCGATCGACAGGTAGAGGTCGCCCATGCGACCCCAGGTTTCGTCCGTGTAGGTCTGCTGGTACGTGACCGTGAGCCCCATCTCCTTCGCGAAGGCTGCGGTCATGATGACGAGCGACAGGCAATTACCCGCGCGCGCGGCGAACGCCTGGGCCGCGTTGCGCGTCATCGCCGACTCGTATTCGAGCTGCAGCCGGTCCCTGCTGTACAGCGCGTCGAAGAGCCCCTGCTGCGGGCCCTTCGTCCGCACGTCGTCGGCAATTTCCGTGGCGACGTAGCGCTTCATTTCGGGACTGACGGCAAAGACGGCGTCCACGCTGATGCGCTCGGACGGCGGGGCGAACAGGCGATCGGCGATTAGGCCCTCGGGCGGCGGCCCGGGCAGGCTCGCGCAGGCGGCAAGCAGTGTTGAAGCGAGCAGCACGGCCCAAATCTTCATCTGGCGCCTCCTTTCCGGGGCAGGGCCAACCGGCACGCGCGGAACATTGGCAGGCGCGAATCCGCGCCCAGGCCCCGACAACGCCCATCCCGCGCGACGATCGGATTGCCGACGCGAGTCGGACGGACCATTCTACGCCCGCAGGCACAAGGCGATCATCGTAGGTGATGCCAGTCTCGGCCGGGCGCCAGCCGCACGTCGCCGAAGATCGTTCCCGGCTTGCTGACGGAGCGGCTGGTGGTCGCGACCCGCCGTCCGCGCTCGTCCTGCCCGCCGATGCCGCGGAAGGCCGGCGCGTTGCCCCAAGCGGCCCCGGCTTGGCCTACGGGGGGGTGGTGGCGGTCGCAGCTGGCTGCCGAATCTCGCTGAGGCGGCGCGCCTCCGCCTGGGCCTCGACGACTTCCGCCGGCGAGAGGTGGCTCAGTACGGCATCGCGGACGATCGCCGCCTCGACGACGCCTTGCGCGGCGGCGAGGTTGAGCCACACGTACGACTTGACGTAGTCGACCGGGACGCCCGCTCCCACGCGGTACATGTTCCCCAGCGCAAACTGCGCCTGGGGATGTCCGCTCTCGGCGGCCATTCGCAGCCAGTTGAGGGCGCGCGCGTAGTCCTGAATGGCGCCGCGCCCGTCGCGCAACGAGAGTCCCAGCTCGTACTGGGCCGCGACGTTACCGTGAAGCGCCGAGCGCTCCAGCCATTTGCGGGCTTCGGCGTCGCTCTTGGCGACCCCCGAACCGGTCGAGTACATTCCTGCGAATTCGTACTCCGCTCCCGAATCGCCACTCTCGGCGGCTTTCGCCACGTCCGAGAAATGCTGAGCGACGGGCGCGGCGTGTTCGGGCTCCCTGCGGGATCCTTCCAGCACGGACCGCAGGCCCCATGCGCCGGCTCCCACCGCGAGCGCGACCCCGATGATGCCCGCAAGGAAATAGACGTTGCGGCTGATGACCCAGAATCGCTCCTGGCAATCGCGACAGCGATAGGGCGAGAGAAAGATGTGCCGGGCCGTCAGCTCGGCAGTGCGAATCGACGAACGCCGCACATTCGATTTCCGACAATAGGGACACTTGCGTTGCATGCGTGCCTTACGGTGGCGGCGCGAACGAAACCATGGTCAATGCTAGCCTATCCTGCCCGTCGCACAAAGAGACGGTGCTTGTCGGCGCGAGCGCGACCTCCCGGGCGCGATGCCGATTTGTCGCCCGCCGAGCGCTCGGCGGGCCGCCCGCGTCGAGCCGAGGGAAAAGTGGGGATTGCCGTGCGCGAAGGCGCCGCTCGTGGCGAAAAAGTATGGTAAAAGGCACGCTGGACAAGGCCGGGTGGCGCCGCGACCGGGAGCCGGTGATCGAACACGGTCCGGCCCAATGCACCCGGACCCCGAGGCCGGGACTTGCTCCCCGCCGCGTCCGCGCGCATTCCGCGAAAGGAATCGCGGCCCCGAACGCGCCGCCTTGGATCGACCGCAACGTACGTCGAGGAAAATTCAATGAACAGGAATATGACCGCCATCCTGGTTTTCGCCGCAGCGATGATTGTGATGCCCGGCGCGTGGGCGGAAGGCAGCGTCGCCGAGGTGACCGACATGGAGGCGCTTCGCACAGCGGTCAAGGCCGACAAGAAGGCGTTCGTCGCGGCGACTCTCGCGCTGACCGACGCAGAGGCCAAGAAATTCTGGCCCATCTACGATGCCTACCAGCGCGCCGTCGATCTCGCCAATCGGAAGCGCAACCTCGCCATTCAAGGCCTGATTGGCCGGGACAAGCCGCTCACCGATCTTTACGCGAAGGCGCTCTTGAAGGACCTGTTCGACTCCGACGACACGGAAATCGCGGCGCGCCGCACGATGCAGAATCGCCTCCTGCGGGCATTGCCGGCGAAGAAGGTCGCGCGCTACCTCCAGCTCGAAGCGAAGATCCGCGCCACTCAGGCCTACGACATGGCCACGACGTTCCCGCTGGTCAAGTGACGGGGGATCGCGGGTCCGCCCGATCTGCGTCGTAAACGGCGCGTCGGTCCGGCGAGGAGGAATCGCCGCGATATGACACTTTTTTTGCTTTTTCCGGCCGGCCGCATTAGCATCTCACCCCTGCACCCGGGAGCCTGGCTCGCGATCCATTCGGCTGCGTCGAGGGGGGGCGTAGCGCTCCTGCGATCATCGGCGCGGTCCGACCGCGCCGACGGCGCATTCACCATTAGATCGAAACCGTCATTTGCCTGGAGACATCATGTTGAAGACGACACGTATGGCCGCGTTGGCGGCGGTCCTGTTGATTGCCGCGGCGCCCGCGCTGGTCATACCCCTCGCCCAGGCGCAGACGCCGCCCCCGCCCGCGGCCCCGGCGGGGGCAGCTGCGCCGGCCGCGCCCGCGGCGGCGACGCCGGCCGTTGCACCCGCGCCGGCAGCACCGGCGAGCGCGAAGGCGGAGGCGCTGGTCGAGAACCCCTACGGCTTCCAGGCGCTGCTCAAGGGCAGCGATCTCGTCGCCAAGATCACGCTGGCGATCCTCGCCATCATGTCGATGGGCAGCTGGTACATCATCATCACCAAGGTGTACGAGCAGGCCAAGATGGGCACGCAGGCGAAGGCGGCGGAGAAGACGTTCTGGCAGGCGCCGTCCGTGCGCCAGGGCGCCGAGACCCTGAAGAAGAACAGCGCGTACCGCTTCATCGCGGAAACCGGGCTCGAGGCGAGCGGCAAGCACGAGGGGATGCTCGGCAACGTCGACCTGAACAACTGGATCACGATGTCGATCCAGCGCGCGATCGAAAATGTCCAGAGCCGCACGCAGGACGGCCTGGCGTTCCTGGCCACCGTCGGCTCGACCGCGCCATTCGTCGGCCTCTTCGGCACCGTCTGGGGTATCGTCAACGCGCTGACCGCGATCGGTGTCGCGGGGCAGGCGTCGATCGACAAGGTCGCGGGGCCCGTCGGCGAGGCGCTGATCATGACCGCGATCGGCCTCGCTGTCGCGGTTCCGGCGGTGCTCGGCTACAACTGGCTCGTCCGCCGGAACAAGGCGGCGATGGATCGGATCCGCAGCTTCGGCGCGGACCTGCACGCGGTGCTGCTCAGCACCCCGCAAGCGCCGGCCAGGGGCTAGGCCATGTCGATGAACGTCGGGCCGCCGGGTGGCGGCGAAGAGGACGAGGTCATCTCGACCATCAACACGACGCCGCTCGTCGACATCATGCTGGTCCTGCTGATCATCTTCCTGATCACTATCCCGGTCGTCACGACGTCGATTCCCGTCCAGCTGCCGAAGGAGCGCATCGAGATCCGCGAGACCAAGCCGGAGAACATCGTCCTCTCGGTCGACGTGAACAGCCGCATCTACTGGAACGAGCTGCGGATTCCGACGACCGCCGCGCTGATCGACCGGCTGAAGAAGGTCGCAGTGCTGACGCCGCAGCCCGAGGTGCAGATACGCGGCGACGGCCGCGCGAACTACGACGGCGTGGGGCGGATCATCTATGCGTGCCAGCGGGCGGGGATCGCCAAGGTCGGCTTCATCACCGAGCCGCCGGTACGGGGTGGTTGAGATGACACTGCTAGGCAACGGCAAGGGGATTCAGCCATGGCAATGAACGTCGGCCCGGTCGGCGGAACGCGTGATCCCGAGGTCATGATCGACATCAACACCACGCCGCTGATCGACGTGATGCTGGTGCTGCTCGTCATGCTGATCATCACGATCCCGATCCAGCTCCACTCGGTGAACCTCAACATGCCGGTCGGCAATCCGCCGCCGCCGCCCGTGCTGCCCGAGGTCGTGAAGATCGACATCGCTCCCACCGGGACAATCGACTGGGATGGCAAGACCGAGCCGGGATCGATCTTCTGGAACGGCGAGGCGATGCCGGATCGGCTGACGCTCCTGTACAGGCTCCAGGAAGCCTCGAAGCAGTCCGTCCAGCCCGAGCTGCACCTCCGTCCGGACAAGGCGTCGAAGTACGACCTCACGGCCGGCGTCATGGCGTCGGCGCAGCGGTTCGGCCTGACCAAGATCGGCATCGTCGGCAGCGAGCAGTTCGTCGACGAGTAGCCCATCGCGCGCGAGCGCGCGGTGAGCCAGCGGGAGTCAATGGGAAATGGATTTCGCCCGGCAGCAGAGAGACCCGACCAAACATCTGATCGGGATCGCGTTCGTCGTCCTGATGCACTTGTTCGTCATCTATGCGCTGCTGACGGGCCTTGGCCGCACGATGATGCAGATCGTCAAGAAGCCGCTGTCGGCGACGATCATCGAGGAGATCAAGCTGCCGCCGCCGCCGCCGCCGAAGAAGATCGAACTGCCCAGGCCGCCGCCGCCGAAGGTCGAAACCTTCGTCCCGCCCCCGGACGTCCCGGTCGTGTCCGCACCGACGGGGCCCACGATTACGGTGGTGACGCCGAAGGCGCCCGAGCCGAAGGTCGAGCAGCCCGTCGTGGCGCCCCCGCCCCCGCCGCCGCCGAAACCTGCCGTTCGGCGCGGCATCAAGCCGGTCTCGCGCGAGGATCCGGTGTACCCGCGTTCCGCCATCCGGCTGGGCATCGAGAAGGGGCACGTTGTGGCGCGCGTGATGATCGACGAGAAGGGCAACGTCACCGAAGTCATCATCGTGTCGGCCGAGCCGCCCAAGCACTTCGACAAGGCGGTCACGGACGCGCTCAGCCAGTGGAAGTTCACGGCGGAGGGCGAGAAGTACGTCGCCGAAGTCGAGGTCAATTTCTCGCTCAAGGACTGAGCGCAATGCCCCGCGCGGGGTCCCGGGATGGAAAGTAACGCCTGACAGCCTACCGGGGTGGCGGTTGCCGTTCGGTCGCGACGGCACAGGCCCCTTGGAGGCGATCCCCCCGGCGCGGTTTGCGGATCCCGCTCCGCCTGGACGAATCAGTCGTCGCGCAGTGCAACCGCGGCGCCGACCCAACTCATGGCGCCGAGCGCGACGAGCGCCGCCGCAATTCCGGTCAACGACACGGGCTGCCCGAGCATCACGCGCATGACCTCGCGCGCGACGTCGGTGACCGCGCCGGGCAGCGCGAGCGCGATGCCGACTCCCGCCGCCGCCCAGAGCGCGGCGAGTGCCGGCCTGCGCCACGCCGGGAGCGTCACCGGGGCCGGAAGCGAGGACATCGTCCGCGCGGTGAAGCCGTCGTCGTCGAGATAGCTCGCGCGGTGCTCGGCGCCGTCGGCATCCAGCAGCGCCTCGAGCCAGTCGTCGCCGGCGCCCGTTCGAGGGAGAGATCGATCGCTCATCTGCGGGATCACGTCAATCCGTCGCCCAGGCCGCGAGCTGCGACCGGAGCTTCACTTTCGCCCTCAGTATATGCGTTTTCACGGTGCCGACGGGGCAGTTCAGCACCTGCGCGGCCTCTTCGTGCGTGAGGTCGTTATGGTAGCAGTGCACGATCGCCGCGCGCTCGCCCTCGGACAGCACGGCGAGCGCGCGGTCCATGTCCATCCGCAGCGCTGACGCCCGCGTGGGGTCGGGTCCCGCCGACTCCGGCTGCCCGTCGTCGCCGCCGTCCGCGTCGGCGACGTCGGCATCCCGGTCGCCCAGCAATTCCTCCTTGCGCTTGCGGGCGTCGGCCAGGAAGGCGTTGGTCGCGATCCGGTAGAGCCACGTCGAGAACCGCGCTTCCTGCCGGAAGGACTTGAGATTGCGGTACGCGAGCATGAAGGTCTCCTGCGCGAGGTCGTCGGCGAGCGCGTGGTTGCCTGCCGTCAGCCGCCGCAGCGTGGCCCGGATCGCGGACTGGTAGCGGCGCACGAGCTCGGAGAACGCATGGCGATCATCGTGGACGAGAACGCGCGCAATGAGCTGGGCATCGGTGAGCGGCGGCTCCGGCATCGGCGTAGCGGGTCGCGGGCGGCCGGGCTGCGGGACGCGTGCCGGGCACCGTTCACGCAGCGGGTGGCGGCGCGCCGGGCGCGCCGCCACCGGTCGGGGCCGCTCCGCTCGACGGCGCGAGCTGCCGCTCCTCGAACCACCAGAGCACCACGTAGCCGATGCCGACGAAGAGCAGGACGAGACCGACGCTGTTCGGCGACCGGTCGTCAAGCACCGAGAACAGCGTGAGCGCGAGCCCGATGCCCCCTGCAATCACGCCCTTGCGCAGGTCCGACCAGGCGGCGCGCCGGCGAATCTGTTTCGCCTCCTCGTAGATCGGCGCCGTCGCCGAGGCGCTCGCGAGCAGCGCTGCCTGCTTCCCGCCGGCAAGCGCCTCGAGCGCCTCGGCGGTCGGTACGACTCCCTTTTCGGCGAGCTTCAGCATCGTCTCGTTCAGCATGCGGGTCTTGCGGATCCGATACCAGAGGATGAGGCCGATCGCGAGCACCGGGGACAGGAAGACCACCGTGACGATCAGGACGACCATCGTCGCGATCGCCGGCTCGTCGTGGACGAATTCGCCGACCGAATCGAACTCGCGATCGGCGCCGAGGCCGTCGACCTTGACCCGCCCGTGCCTGCCGATCGAGACGTTGTGACCGCCGGACCCGGCCTTGCCGGCGCCCGTCGGCGGCGAATCCTCGGCGTCCGTCGCGTCACCCGCCGAGACGGCGGCATCCGCGGGATCCTTGACCTCGATGGTCATCTTCGCTTGGGCGCCGCGCCCGTCCGAGATCGTGACGGTCTTCGATGTCGTGGGCGGCTTGGGCGCGGTGACGGCGGCGGACCTGGCCTCGGGCTGCGCGGGCGCGGCCGCTGCGCCCGATTTGGCCTCGGATGTCTTCGGCGCGGCGGCCTTCGTGGACTTGGTATCGGGCTGCTTGGCCGAGGCGGCCGGGGCGGGCTGCGTGTCCTGCGCCTGGACCGCAGGGATGCGCGGCGGAAGCCAGGCGGCGAGCGCGAGCAGGAACGCGGTGCCGAGGACGACGCGGCGGGCAAGGGGCGTCGGCGCGGCGGAGAGGCGGGAGGTCGGTCTGTCCATGGGGGCTCCGGAAATCGAATCGTTCGCAAGCTTGGATGCTGCCGCGGGCCGCTTCGGATTCAGTTTTGCACGCCACGGGACGCCGGGGGGTACATGCTATTATTCCCGAAAACGCACGGTCGCCGCGAATTCCCGCCACGTGCGCCGATTCGTGCAGTTTTCCCGCGCGGGCCCCGAAGCGCGGATACGATCGATCGTCCTGGCGCCCGTTTGACCACGAAACTGCGAAGCCCGGTGCCCCCTCCCGCTCTGAAGCGCGCCATCCGCCGATGCGCGCGGGGGCTTGGCGCGCTCGCCCTCGCCTGGGCGACCGGATTCGCGCCTGCGGCCGCGGCCGCCGACGATGCCGTCACGCTCAACTTCGTCAACGCCGACATCGATGCGGTGATCAAGGCCGTCGCGGAGATCACGGGCCGCAATTTCGTGATCGACCCCCGGGTCAAGGGCACGATCAACATCATCTCGGCGAGGCCGGTACCCAGGAGCCTCGTCTACCCGACGCTGCTCTCGGCGCTGCGGTTGCAGGGGTTCGCGGCGGTCGAGGGCGACGGCGTGGTCAAGATCGTCGCGGAAGCCGACGCTAAGCAGCAGGGCGGCGGCGTGACCCAGGGGCTGGTGGGAGCGGGTGGCGACCGGCTGGTCACCCAGGTCGTCACGCTGAAATACGAATCCGCGCAGCAGCTCGTCAACGTGCTGCGCCCCCTGATCACGCCGAACAACACGATCGCCGCGTATCCGGGCAGCAACGCCCTGATCATCACCGACTACGCGGACAACCTGAAGCGGATCGACCGGATCATCGCCGCTCTCGACCAGCCGCCGGGCAGCGAGCCGGTCCTCGTGCCGGTCAGGTACGCGTCGGCGCTGGATGTCGCCGCGTTGCTCAACCGCCTGCTGGCCGACGTACCGGCCGGGGCGGCCGCCGGGACGGGTGACGCGCAGCAGCGGGTGATCGTCATCGCCGAACCGCGCTCGAACAGCATCCTGGTGCGGGCCGACAATCCGGGCCGTCTCGCCCGCGTCCGGCAGCTGATCGGAGAGCTCGACACGCCAGGCAGGCCCGGTGGCAACATGTTCATCGTCTACCTGAAGAACGCCGACGCCGCGCGGGTCGCGCAGACGCTGCGGGGCATGCTCACCGGCGGCGACGGCGGCGCGGCGGCACCGGGCGCATCCGTGATCGGGCCGCAGTCCGTTTCGACATCGGGAGGCACGCCATCGCTGTCCGGCATGTCGGCGGCCGCCGCGACGACCCCGTTGTCCGCCGGCGGCACGCCGGGCAGCGCGACGTCCTTCTCGGTGAACGGCGCGACGATCACGGCGGACACCGCGAGCAACGCGCTGGTGATCATGGCGCCGGAACCTGTATACAACAACGTTCGCGCGATCATCGAAAAACTCGACGTGCGCCGCGCGCAGGTGTTCATCGAGGCGCTGATCGTCGAGGTGTCCGCCGACAAGGCGGCGGAGTTCGGCATCCAGTGGCAGGCGCTCTCCGGGTACAACACGACGCAGACGCGCGTGATCGGCGGCACCAACTTCACGCCGCGCGACAGCGGCAGCAACATCATCGACGTGGCGGTCAACCCCGGCACCGTCGGTCAGGGCCTCGCGCTGGGCGTGATTAAGGGCACGGTGACGATCCCGGGCCTCGGCACGCTCACCAACCTCGCGTTCCTCGCCCGCGCGCTCGAGACGCAGATCGGCGCGAACATCCTCTCGACGCCCACGCTGCTCACGCTCGACAACGAGGAAGCGCGGATCATCGTCGGCCAGAACATCCCGCTCGTCACCGGAAGCTACGCGACCACCGGCAGCACGACGACGGTGACGCCGTTCCAGACGTTCGAGCGCAGGGACGTCGGCCTCGTGCTGCGCGTCAAGCCGCAGATCACGGAAGGCGGAACGATCCGCCTCTCGCTCTACCAGGAGGTCTCGCGCATCGACAGCGTCTCGACGACGACGGGCACCATCCTGACGAAGCGCGCGCTCGAATCGACGGTGGTCGTCGACGACACGCAGATCATCGTGCTGGGCGGCCTGATCCAGGACCAGCTGAACGACGGCAGCGACAAGGTGCCGCTCCTGGGCGACATCCCCATCGCGGGGGTGCTCTTCCGGTACGACGCGCGCCGGCGCCAGAAGACCAACCTGATGATATTCATCAAGACGACGGTGCTGCGGACGGGAAGCGACGGGCGCGACCTCACGTCGGAGCGCTACCAGTACCTGATGGGCGAGCAGGACCGGATGACGCTGCCCCAGCGTTTCTTCTGGAACGACCCGACGCAGCCGACGCTCCCGCCCGAGGGCGTGCTGCCGGGCACGCCCGGCGCCGATCCGACGCCGCCGCTGCTCGGGGGCAAGGCTCCGCCTCCTGCCGGCGAAGCGGCCCCGCCCGCCGGCAAGCCGTAGGGCCGGCAGGCTCGTCAATCCGACGATGGCCAGCGTCCCGCCCACCACGGCGATCGCCGTCGCGCAGCGGATCCCGTACGCGTTCGCGAAGGCGCACGGCGTGCTGGCATTCGCCGAGGACGGTCCCGCGGTCGTCGTGCTGACCCGGCCGGACGCCACCATCGAGGGCATCGCGGAGCTGAAACGCGTGCTGCAGCGCCCGCTCGCCACGCGCGCCGTCGACGCCGAGCGCTTCGCCACCGAGCTCGCGCGCGCCTACAACGCCGCGACGGCGGGCGTCGCGCAGCTCTCCGACGATCTTTCGCGCGACACCGACCTCGCGCGCCTGATGCAGGACCTGCCGGCCGCCGACGACCTGCTCGACAGCGGAGCGCAGGCACCGGTGATCCGGATGATCAACGCGCTGCTGCTGCAGGCGTTGCGCGAGCGGGCTTCCGACATCCACTTCGAGCCCTACGAGGCGCGCTCCGTGGTGCGCTTCCGCGTCGACGGCGTGCTGCGCGACGTTCTCGAGCCGCCGCGCGCGCTGCACGCGGCGCTGGTGTCGCGCGTGAAGATCATGGCGAGCCTCGACATCGCCGAAAAGCGGATGCCGCAGGACGGCCGGCTCGCGCTGAAGCTGGGCGACAAGCAGGTCGACGTGCGCGTGTCGACGCTGCCGACGGGTCCCGGCGAACGGGTCGTGCTGCGCCTGCTCGACAAGGACTCCGCGCAGCTCGACCTCGCCGTGCTCGGCATGAGCGCGGCGACGCTCGCCGCGGTGGACCGGCTGATCCGCGAACCGCACGGGATCGTGCTCGTCACCGGGCCCACCGGCTCCGGCAAGACGACCACGCTGTACGCGGCGCTCTCGCGGCTGCCGCGCGGCTCGCTCAACATGATGACCGTCGAGGACCCGATCGAATACGCGCTCGACGGCGTCGGCCAGACACAGGTCAACCCGAAGATCGAGCTCGACTTCGCGCGCGCGCTGCGCGCGATCCTGCGGCAGGACCCCGACATCATCATGATCGGCGAGATCCGCGATCTCGAGACCGCGCAGATCGCCGTGCAGGCGTCGCTGACGGGCCACCTCGTGCTGGCGACGCTGCACACCAACGATGCCGCGAGCGCGATGACACGCCTTGCCGACATGGGCGTCGAGCCGTACCTGCTCGCCTCGAGCCTCCTCGGCGTGCTCGCGCAGCGGCTCGTGCGCACGCTGTGTCCCGCGTGCCGCGTCCGCACCGCGCCGACCCCCGGCGAGGCCGCGCTGCTCGTCGAGCTCGGGCTGCCGGCGGACCAGCCGCTGCACGCGCCGGCCGGCTGCGCCGAGTGCCGCGAGACGGGCTACCGCGGCCGCACGGGCGTCTACGAGCTGATCGTCGTCGACGACGCACTCTCCCGGCTGATCCACGACCGCGCGCCCGAGCACGCCCTTCGCGCGGCGGCGGCCGCGGCGGGCTGGACGTCGATGCGCCGCGATGGCGCGCGCTGGCTTGCGGACGGCACGACCTCGCTCGCCGAGCTCGTGCGCGTGTCGCGCGACGCCTAGAGATGAACGGCCCCCACGCTCGCTGCGCTCGCTGCCCCCCGAGGGGGCGCTCAGTGCCCTTCGGGCGGCCGGGCGGGCACTGAGTCCGCGCGAGGCGCCGGTGCCCGCCTTCCGCTTCGAGGCCGTCGACGCCGGCGGCAAGCCGCGGCGCGGATTGGTCGATGCGGAAAGCGCGCGGCAAGTCCGCGACCAGCTGCGCGCGCAGGGGCTCTTCCCGACCGTCATCGACGCGGCCGGCTCGGCCGCCGTCGGCGGAAGCGACGGATCCGGGTACGCGATCGACCGGCTGCGGCTGCCGGCGGCGCGGATCGCGCTGTCGACGCGCCAGCTCGCCACGCTCGTGCGCTCGGGCATGCCGCTCGACCAGGCGCTCTCCGCCGTCGGCGAGCAGGCCGACGATGCGGATACCGCGAGGGTCTATGCCGCCGCGCGCGCGCAGGTGGCCGCGGGAGAGACGCTCGCCGGCGCGCTTGCGCGCTGGCCCCGAACGTTCTCCGACCTCTACCGGGGCCTCGTCGCGGTGGCCGCCGAAACCGGACAGCTGCCGGTGGTCCTTGAGCGGCTCGCCGATTATCTCGAGGCGCGGCAGGTGCAGAAGCAGCAGTTCACGCTGGCGCTCGTCTATCCGGCGCTGGTGACGGTCATCGCGTTCTCCGTGATCGTCGTGCTGTTGGTCTACGTCGTGCCGCAGATCGTCTCGGTGTACGAACAGAGCCGCCAGACCCTGCCGTGGCTCACGCGGGCGCTGATCGCGCTGAGCGGATTCCTCCGCGGCACCGCGTGGCTCTGGCTGGCGGGTCTCGTGGCCGGGGCGGTCGCGTTCGCCATCGCGAACCGGAGCCAGGCTTTCCGCGCGCGCTGGCACCGGGCGCTCCTCCGCATGCCGGTTGCGGGCCGGCTGGTCGTGGCCGTCGACACCGCGCGCTTTGCGAGCACGCTGGCGATCCTCACCGGCAGCGGCGCGCCGCTCCTGCGCTCGCTCGACGCCGCGCGCGATGTCGTCTGGGCGCTGCCGATCAGGGCCGCGGCCGGCGCGGCTGCGGCGCTCGTACGCGAGGGCGTGTCGCTCGCGCGGGCGCTGAAGGAACAGCGGGTGTTCCCGCCTGTGCTGATTCACCTGACGGCAAACGGCGAGGCGAGCGGGCAGCTGGCGCCGATGCTGGAACGCGCCGCCGAGGAGCTCGAGCGCGAGGCCGGCCGGCGCATCAGCTGGTTCGCCGCGCTGCTGCAGCCCGCGCTGATCGTGCTCATGGGCGCGATCGTGCTGGTGCTCGTGCTGGCGGTGATGCTGCCGATCGTCTCGATGAACCAGCTGGTCCGCTGAGCGGTCGATCGATCGTACGGGCGCTCCTGCTCGCAGCGTCGAGGCGGGAAAGTGGGGTCAGACTCGCCTTTCCGCGAATCGTTTCCGGCGCGCATCCCACGCGATGGAAAGTCGAGTCTGACCCTGCCTTTGCGGGCCGGCGGTCACCGGTGCCGCGCGAGCGCCCAGGCGACGTGCTCGCGCACGAGAGCGGACGGGTCATCGGCGCGCGCCGCGAGGGCCGCGACCACCGCCGCGCTGCCCGGGGCGTTGCCGAGGCCCACCGCTAGGTTCCTCGACCAGCGATCAAAGCCGATGCGTCGGATCGCGGTGCCCGCCAGCCGCGCGCTGAAGTCGGCCTCGGTCCAAGCGAACAGCGTGACCAGGTCCGCGTCGTCGAGCCCGTTGCGCACGGCGAAGCCGGGTTCCGCGGCGTCCCGCGCGAACCGGTTCCACGGACAGCAGAGCTGACAGTCGTCACAGCCGTAGACGCGGTTGCCGATCAGCGGGCGAAGGTCTTCGGGAATGCTGCCCGGAAGCTCGATCGTCAGGTACGAGATGCACCGCCGGGCGTCGAGCTCGTACGGCGCGACGATCGCCCCGGTCGGACAGACATCGATGCACGCGGTGCAGCTGCCGCAGTGCCCGGCCTGCGGCGGCGTCACCGGGAGCGGCAGATCGGTGTAGATCTCGCCCAGGAAAAACCACGAGCCCGCCTCGCGTGTCAGAAGAAGCGTGTGCTTGCCCTGCCAGCCCAGTCCCGAGCGTGCCGCCAGCGCGACCTCGAGCACCGGCGCGCTGTCGGTGAACACGCGGTATCCGAAGTTGCCGATCGAGGCGTGGATGCGCTCCGCGAGCCGCTGCAGCTTGCTGCGCAGCACCTTGTGGTAGTCGCGGCCGAGCGCGTAACGCGCGAAGTAAGCCTTCGTCGGGTCGTTCAGCACGTCCTCGCCGGCACGGGCCGCCGGCGGGCGGTAATCGATGCGCGCGGTGATGACGCGAAGGGTTCCGGGGACGAGTTCCGCGGGCCGCGCGCGGGCCGTGCCGTGCCGTGCCATATAATCCATCGCGCCGTGCCGTCCCGCGGCGAGCCAGGCGAGGAGTCGACTTTCCTCGACGCCGAGATCGGTGCCGGCGATGCCGATTTCCTGGAATCCCAGCGCGCGGCCCCAGCGGCGGATGTCGGCGGCAACGGCGGTCCAGTCGCGGTCTCGGCGACGGGGGCCGCCGCCGGACGGTGTCGGTGACGCGCTCATGCGCGGCAGCGTACACCACGGCGTCGCCGCGACGGAGCGCGCGAACGTGCCGTCGGGAAGGAACGAGCCGCGCCATCCGAAGCGGGTCGAGCCGGAGGCCGCGGCGGGATCGACGGACATGCGCACGGGGGCCGCCGCGGCGGGAAAGCGAATGCAGGAACCTTCACGCCCGGCCGGGCTTCCGGGACCGGGCCCCGGGGAGCCGATCTCGACGGCGACCCTCGAGCTTCCTGATGCCTCTGCCACCGAGGCGGCCGGTGCGCGCCTTGCGGGCGAATTGCGAGGCGGGATGGTGGTCGCGCTGTCGGGCGACCTCGGCGCCGGCAAGACGACGCTCGCCCGGGGGTGCTTGCGCGCGCTGGGCTGGGCCGGTCCCGTCAAGAGTCCCACCTACGCGCTGGTTGAGTATTATCCGTTTTCGAGCTTATACTTTTATCACTTTGATTTTTATCGGTTCACCGATTCGAGCGAATGGGAAACGGCAGGACTGGCCGAGTGCTTCCGCGACGACGCCGTGTGCATGGTCGAGTGGCCGGAGCGGGTCGCGGGGCTCCTGCCGCGACCGGATCTCGCGTTGACGCTGACGCATCCGGCCGATCCGTCGGCACCGGGACGGCGGCTCACGCTCGCTGCGCACTCGAAGGCGGGTGAGCGATGCCTCCGCGCCATGACTTCGCGCGCCGACGGCGGCATGGCCTGATCGCCATATCGCTCGAGCGCCGCCGGCTTTGCCGGTGGCTGCTGCTTCCCGCCGCACAGCTCGTCGTTCCCTCGGCGGCGTGGGCGAGCGCGGCCAAGATCGCATCGGCGCGGATGTGGCCGGCGCAGGAATATACGCGCGTGATCATCGAGGCGCCGGTGCCGATTTCGCACGGTGTGGTGACGCTCAAGGATCCCGATCGCGTGGTTCTCGAGCTCGAGGGCGTCACGCTGACGCCGGAGCTCGCGCAGCTTCCGTCGCGCGTGCAGGCAACCGACCCCTACATCGCCGGCGTCCGCTTCGGGACGAAGCCGCCCGCTACCCTGCGGATCGTGTTCGATCTCAAGACCGAGACGCGGCCGCAGCTCTTCGCGCTGACGCCCGTCGCCGAGTTCGGGCACCGGGTGGTGCTGGATCTCTATCCGATGACGCCGCTCGATCCGCTGATGGCGCTGCTGGAAGAGAAGGAAAGGCGCGACAACCCCATCCCGGACCCCGGGCCGGGTGCGGCGCCGCGGGAACGCGCACCGGAGCGCAGGCCCGGACCGCAGCCGCAGGGCCGGCGCCGGATCACCGTCGCGCTGGACCCGGGGCACGGCGGCGAGGATCCGGGCGCGATCGGCCGCCGCGGCACCTGCGAGAAGAACGTCACGCTGGCGATAGGCCGAAAGCTGAAGCGTCTCATCGACGCCGAACCGGGGATGCGCGCGATGCTGACGCGCGACGACGACTATTACGTGCCGCTGGCCGCGCGCGTCCAGAAGGCGCGCCGCGTGCAGGCCGATCTTTTCGTGTCCATCCACGCCGATGCGTTCCGGGAGGCGCGCGCGCGCGGCTCGTCGGTGTTCGCCCTGTCCGAGGGCGGCGCGACGAGCACCGCCGCGAAGTGGCTCGCGCAGAAGGAGAACTCGGCCGACCTGATCGGGGGCGTCAACCTCGACGGCAAGGATCCCATGGTCGCGCGGACGCTGCTCGATCTCTCGCAGACGGCGCAGATCGCCGACAGCCTGAAGGCGGGGCGGCAGATGCTCGACAGCATCGGCACGATGAACCCGCTGCACAAGGCCGCGGTGGAGCAGGCCGGCTTCGCCGTTCTCAAGGCGCCCGACATCCCGTCGATCCTCGTCGAGACCGCGTTCATTTCGAACCCGGAGGAGGAATTGAAGCTGCGCAGCGACCGGCACCAGGGGAAATTCGCCGAGTCGATGGGGGAGGGCATCCGCCGCTACTTCGGGGCGAACCCGCCGCTCGCGCGCACGCGGACCGGGACCGGCTGATCCCGGGCACCACGATGCCTGCGCCGCATGCCGTGCCGCGGACGGCTGTCGCGTTGCCGTAGAATTGCGGCGCATGCTGCGCTTCTTCATCGTCTTCGTGGTGCTGCAGGCCGTGCTTTTCGGGGCGGAGCTTACGCCCTGGGCGCAGCAATTCTTCGTCGTTCCCTGGACGAACGCGCTCGCCGCGGCCAGCGCGTGGCTCGTCACGCTCGTCGATCCGGACGTCGCGGCTGCCGGCAAGGTGCTGCGCAGCACGTCCAGCGGTTTCGCGGTGTCGATCGAGGCCGGCTGCAACGGCGTCGAGGCGACGATCGTGCTCCTGGCGGCGATGTTCGCGTTTCCGGCGCCGTGGCGGAGGAAGCTTCTCGGGTTCGCCGCAGGCGTCGTCGCCGTGCAGGGCCTCAATGTCGTGCGCGTGATCAGCCTGTTCTACCTCGGGCAATGGGACATGCAGCTGTTCGAATGGGCACACCTCTACGTCTGGCAGGCGCTGATCATGCTCGACGTCCTCGTCGTCTGGCTGGTGTGGGTCCGCCTGCTGCCGCGGGCGGGCGACGGCGGCGCGCCACCCGGCGGCCCCGCGGGCGGCTCCCCGGCGCCGGCCTCCGCGTAATCGGTATCGGGCCCGGCGGCGATCGGCATGCGCGGACCGCTGGCGCGCTTCATCGTCGGGGTCTTCGTCTGGCTTCCGGTGGCCTTCGTGGTCTGGTATTTCGCCGCGCCGGTGCTGACGTGGCCGGCGGCGCTCCTCGTCGAGCTCGCCGCGCGCGCCGGATTGGCCGACCTCGTGCGCGGCGTCGAGCAGTCCGGCGCCACGCTCACCATTGCGACATCGCTCCGCGCCGGCGGGACGCTCGCCCGGCCCGGGCAGGTCACCGTCGACGTCAACGCCCTGCTGTATTCGTTCGGGCTGCCGCTGTACGCGGCGCTGGTCCTCGCCGCGCGCGAGCCCGGCTGGCCCCGGCGGCTCTTCGCCGGCTACGCGGTGCTGGTGCCCGTCATCGCCTGGGGCGTGCTCGCCGATTTCCTCAAGAACGTCGCGATCACGTCGGGGCCGCTGATCGCGTCCCAGACAGGGTTCGTCGCATGGCAGCGCGACGTCATTGCGTTCGCCTACCAGCTCGGCTCGCTGATCCTGCCGACGGTGGTTCCCGCAGCCGCGTGGGTATTCATGCACCGCGCGTTCCTGGAGCGCCTGCGGACCGGAGGGGCCAGCCCGGCCGATGGCGACACGTCAGCGTGACCCCGCCGCGGCCTTGCGCTGGCGCTCGCGCTCGCGCAGCACGCGCCGCTGCACCTTGCCCGTCGTCGTCATCGGCAGGGCGTCGATGAATTCGATCTCCCTGGGGTATTCGTAGGGTGCAAGGAAGCGCCGCACGTGCTGCTGGATGTCGTCCTCGAGCGCCGGCGACGGCGCGTGTCCGGCCGCGAGCACGATGAACGCCTTGACGACGTTCCCGCGCATCTCGTCGGGCGACGGAACAACGGCCGCGTTGGCGACCGCCGGGTGCCTGACGAGGCAGTTCTCGATTTCCGAGGGCCCGATCCGGTACCCCGCTGCCTTGAACATGTCGTCGGCGCGGCCCTGGTACCAGAGATAGCCGTCGGCATCCCGCTTTGCGAGGTCGCCGGTGCGGCACCAGTCGCCGGTGAATTTCGCGGCGGTTCCCTCCGGGTTCTTGAAGTACTCGAGGAAGAAGACGGGGTCGGGGTTGCCGTCCGGCGCGATGCGGTGGACGGCGATCTCGCCGATCGCGCCTTCCGCGACTTCGCGCCCCTCGTCGTCGATCGCCGCGATCCGGTGACCGGGGTACGGGCGGCCCATCGAACCCGGCTTCGCCGGCCACAATTCGTGCGAATTGCCGACGATGTAGTTCATTTCGGTTTGCCCGAACATCTCGTTGATCGTGACGCCGAGCGATTCGCGCGCCCATTCGAACACGGTGGTGCCGACCGCCTCGCCGGCGCTCATGATCGTCCGCAGCCCGAGGTCGAAGCGCCCGTCCGGTCGCGGAACGGCCTTCATCATCATCTTGAGGGCGGTCGGAAAGAGGAAGGAATTCCTGATCCCGTACTTCGCCATCAGCGCAAACGCCCGCTCCGGATCGAAGCGACCGCGGTAGCCGACGATGGGCTGGCCGAAGTACAGCGCGGGCAGCAGCGCGTCCATGAGGCCGCCCGTCCACGCCCAATCGGCCGGCGACCAGAAGAGATCCCCCGCGCGGGGGTAGCCGTCATGGGAATGGACGAATCCGGGCAGGTTCCCGAGCAGGCACTGCTGCGGCATCAGCGCACCTTTCGGAGGCCCCGTCGTGCCGCTCGTGTAGACGAGGAGCGCCGGATCCACGGCGCGGGTCGCGACGGGCGTGAAGCGGCCCGACGCGCTTCCGACGAGCTTCTCCCAGGACGTCGTCCACGCCTCGCGCGCGCCGGCGACGGCGACGACGCGCAGGACACCGGGACAGCGCTCGCGGATCGGCGCGAAATTGGGCAGCGACTGCGGGTCGACGAATACCACTTTGGCCTCGGAGTCGACGAGCCGGTATTCGAGCGCTTCCGGGCCGAACAGGAAGGACAGCGGGACGGCCACCGCTCCCAGCTGATTCACGGCGATGTGCGCGACTGCCGTTTCGGGTCGCTGCGGAAGGATCAGCGCGACCTTGTCGCCGCGACCCACTCCAAGCGCGGCGAGCGCGTTCGACAGGCGGTTCGCGCCCTGCTGGAGGTCCCAGAAGGTGTGGGCGGATGTCGCGCCCGACTCGTCTTCCCAGTAGAGCGCGAAGCGGGCGCGGTCATTCGCCCAGCGGGTGCAACAGGCGTGCGCGATGCCGAACTGCTCGGGGACGTTCCAGCGGTGCGCCGCGAAGATCTCGTCGTAACGGCTGGCGGTCATTCGCGGGGTGCGGCCTCGGGAGGGGCGCCCGTCGCGCCCGCGTCGGGCTCGGTTGGATCGATGACGGTCCACAGCCAATCCGGGTGCTGCTCGAGCAGCCGCCCGAACCGGATCGCGCGCGTCGCGTCCTTCGTCTCCAGCGCGTAGCACCAGGAGGGCTGGTATTCGACCGGCGGAATAATCAGCGATTGCACCGGCGCCTCGTCGGCGTGCCGGCTGAACGAAATGCACAGGCCGGGGAAGCGCCGACCGGCGAGGGCGGTCTGCTTAGCAGCACTCGTAGCGTTCTCGCCATCACTCACCCTCCGCACCTCGACGAGATCCGCGCGGACCAGCGTCTTGGCGATCAGCTGCAAGCCGATCTCCGCATGATTGACGGACAGCCGCCTCATTCTGCGGACGATACCCATGACTATGCCGTCCTCGCCGCGCCGGTCGATCGCGACGAGCATGCTGAGGGTCACGTTGGTCGCGATGCTCATCGGCGCATGGAGGCGGAAGCCCGAGGAGCTCAAATCCTTCATCTCCCAGGGACCTCCAGGCGCAGCGAACACCGCAAGCCGGCGCGGCGCCAGCTCCACATGATCATCGATCCTGGCGCGACTGCGACCGAAGATCGCGACCTCGATCGCGCTGCCGAAGGTTCGGCTGCCATTTGGGCGCGGCGCCGGCGTCGGCGGGGGTTCTTCGTCACGCAGAAAGCCGGAAATGTTCGCGAATCCGATGATGGCATCGACGGCCCCGCTGGCAGGAACGCGCTCGCCCTGGCGCGGGAGCGGCCTGAACTCCGGATCGATCCGGTTCGCGAGCTTGACCAACAACTCGAGTTGCTCGAGTTGCTCGGGTGTCCCCGTGCCGCTTGGGTCGTTCCGGATCGCCTGTTCGAGTGCGCCGCGCTCCTGCAGCAGCACCGCGTGCAAGCGTCGGGTGTCGACGAACAGGACAGAGCCCTCGAGCGGACCCAGCGTCCGCCGCCGCAATCCGGCGGTTCCCGCGACGTCGACATAGAACGTCATGGCTGCGCGCGGTTCAACGGTGAGGCGCAACGGCCGGCACCACGCTTCGAGCTGCGAGGCGACCCATTCAAGTTGCGCAGGCGTCAGGTCGCCGGCATCAGCGAGCTGGAGCACCAGGGCAATCAGATACTGGTGTTCGATCGTCGTGGGCTCGCCCTTTGGATCCAGCGGCAGGGGCTGGCGTTCGATCTGGCGGGAGCATGCGTAGCCAAACAGCGCATGGAATTCGATCCACTTCGCGGGAATCCACCGACCGCAGCGATAGAGCCGGAATCTCGCGTCGAGGCCGAAGTGGGCGATCTGGCGGGCGATGAGTTCCGGCAGCAGCGCCTGCCACTTGCGGTGATGCTCGCGGGCCTGAATCTCACGGGTGAACGCGCCGTAGCACGCCTGCAAACCCTGGTTCAAATCCAGCAGGGCCTGCCAAAGCTGATCTTCGATCTTGGTGGAACGGTTCGCTTGCTCGGCGTATTGCGCGATGAGACTCTGGAAGAGTCCCTTCGTGTGCGCGTCGACGGTGAACAGCGCCTTGAGTCCGGATACAGTGCGCGGCGTCGTGCTCTCGGCGAGTTTGTGTAGGGCCTTGAGTACTTCCCGTTGAATTCTGAGCGGATCGCCGGTCGGGAGCGAGGCGAGCCACTTCCCGGCGGAGCTGGCGTCGCCGAGGGGCACTACCGACTTTTTCTTGAATGTGAACATCGGGCGGTCGAGCGGTCCTGTCTCTTCAAGCGCTGCAACCTGCACTCCGCAATCGGCTGTTGCCCAGTTCCGGCACGCGGGCGGCGGCCTGTCCGAACTCCACCAGGGCCCGTCGCCCGCGGCAAGACCGCCGCCGCCCCTGCTGCCGCAAGGTCGGATCATCCCGCAAAGCCGGGGGACCGGCAATAGTCCGCCAAAGGATCTGGCACGCATCGTGCATGGTACGGCCCGTGCTCCACAGCAAATGTCGAAGGCACGATTTCGCATCATCGCGTCGACATGCCGCAGAGCAACCCGATACGGGTCTTCCAACCGTTTGTTCAGAACAGCTTGCGCCGCGTCAGTGACGCAAAACGCTAGGGATCGACGACGATGGGCATCTTGATCAAGGCGCCGGCCCGCCGGCGCGAGCCGCCGGTTGAGCTGGCCGAAGTCCCCGCGCCCGCGGCGGACCCGCGTGGCGCGCTTCACATTCGCGAAGTGGTCCGGATCACGGGGCTGCGCCGTGAACAGCTGTACATGTGGCAGCGACGATATGGCTTCCCTGCCCCGATGCGCGACGGGTTTGGCGATCGCGTCTACCCGGCGGACCAGGTCGCGCGCCTGAAGCTCATCAAGCAGCTCCTCTCCGAGGGGTGGCGCGCGGGTGCCGTCGTGCCGCTGACCGAGTCGGTGCTCCAGTCGATGCTGGGACTCACGGTCGAGGACCCGGCGCCGCTCGCAGGCGAGATCGAGACGGCCCTGCGCCTGCTCGCGCAGCACCGGATCGGCGAGCTGCAGAACCATCTGTCGAAGCTCCTCGTCGGGCAGGGCACCCGCAAGTTTCTCGAGGCGACGCTCATCCCCCTGAACGAGGCCGTCCACGAGAGGGTCGTCCGCGGCGAAATGCAGAACTTCCAGGAGCTGCGCTTCACGGATCTCGCGCAGAGGCTGCTGCGCGACGTGAACCGGCTCGTGCGCCCGACGCGGGACGCCCGGCAGGTCCTGCTGGCCACGCCCCCGAACGATCCGAACCAGCTCGGGCTCGCGATCCTGGAGCTGCTCCTGTTCACCGAAGGCGTCAACTGCCTGACGCTGGGCGTGGGCGTGCCCGCGCAGGAAATCGCGGGCGCGGCGGCAGCCTACAGCGCCGGCCTCGTCGTGCTGCTGTTCGATCGGGGCATTTCGGGCAAGATCGCGGGCCAGGAAATACGCTCGTTGCGCGCGGAGCTGCCGCCGGGGCTCCCGCTGGTGGTGAGCGGGCGCGCGGTCAACCTGCTCGCCAAGCCGATTGCCGAGGTGCGCACGGCGGCCGATTTCAGCTCCGTGATGGCGATGATGCGCGAGCTCGGCATGACGTCGCAGTCGTCGCCGATGCTGCCGACGTTGCAGTCGCTGCAGCCCCCCGTCTCGATGCTCGGTATGTTGCCGGAGAGCCCCGCGCGGGCGTAATCTCCGCGGGTGGGTGTTGCAGCCGAATCGACCGTTCCCCGGCCGCGCCTGGCGCGCGGGCGCTTCACGCGCGCCATGTGGCACACGCTCGGCCTGATCCTCGCCGGGCTGCTCGCCTACGCGTTCTGGCGCGGTTACCAGAATCCGGACCTGCTGCTCGATCTGTCCGCGCTGCGGCTCTGCTGAACGCGGCCGGGCCGCGCGTCGCGTCCGGTCGCACCAAGCGGCCGGTCAATCCGACCGCGTTCCCTCGCGCATCCATGCCGCGGTGGCCGCGGCGCCGGCGTCGTCCTCGGCATCGAGGCCCGCCGCCACGCGCTCGCGGTCCGCGCGCGACCGGTTCTGCGACAGCTTGAGCTTGACCTCGATCCGCTTCACCCGGATCCGGAACCCGACGATCGCGCCGACCATCGCGTCGAGACCGACCGGATCGAGGGCGAGCCGCCAGGGCGCCGCGCGGCCCCCCTCGAACCGCTGGATCATCAGATCGAGCACGGCACGCGTCTGCGCCGCGTCTTCCGCCAGTTCGATCGTGCCGTGCGCGTGCGCGACCGCGTAGTTCCACGTCGGGACCGCCGCCGCCGGATCGGTGTACCAGGAAGGCGAGACGTACGCATGCGGGCCGTGGAAGATCGCCAGGGATGCCGCTGCCGCTGCCCCCGCCACGTGCGGATTCGCCCGTGCGAAATGGCCGAAGAGGGTGCCGTGCGGTTCGCAGTCCGCGACGTGGACCAGCGGCAGATGCGTGACCAGCGCTTCGATTCCACCGGGCGTCACGAGCGTCGCGAACGGATGGTCGCGGAGCAGCCGCGCGACCGTCGCGCGGTCGCGGTCCGCGAAATGACCGGGGATGTAGATGCTCATGCGCGCCCTTTACCGTCGCGGGGCACTGGTGTCAGTGACGGACGGCGTCCGGTGGCGCGTCCCCGCGCGGGGGGCGGCTGGCGAACAGCGCGAGCGCGTCCTCGGCGACGAAGCGGTAGCTGCGGTTGCAGAACTCGCAGGTCACCCCGACCATTCCCTGCTCGGCGAGGATGCTCTCTATCTCGCCCCGCCCCAGCATCCTGAGCGCGTTCGCGACGCGCTCCTCGGAGCAGTCGCAGCGGAACTGCGCGGCGCGGGGCGCGAAGACGCGCACGTCGTCCTCGGGGAAGCACGCGGCGAGGAAGGCCTCGACCCCGGGCTCGCGCAGCAGGTCGGCGCCGTCGAGTGTGTCGACGCGCGACGCGGCCCGCCGCCACGTGGCGTCGTCGTCCGGTCCGGCGCTGGGCATCCGCTGGACGAGCAACCCGCGCGCATGCGCCCCTTCGGTGGCGAGCACCATCCGGCTGTCGATCTGCTCCGACGTGTTGAGATAGTGCTCGATCAGCGTCCCGATCGACCGTGCCTCGAGCGCCACGATGCCCTGCGCGATCGGACCGCCGTCCTTCGGGTCGAGCGTGATGGCGAGCCGGCTCCGCGCCGGATCGCCCGCCAGCGTCCGCAGCGGCGTGTCGGCCGGAAGGGCGTCGGCATCGCCGCTCCATTGCGCAGTCGCGCGGAGGTTGAGGCCGGCATCGCACTCGACGACGAGGAGCCGGACCGGGCCTGCGCCCTGCAGCTGGACGAGGAGCGAGCCCCTGAACCTGAGCGTCGACGCGAGCAGCGCCGCCGAAGCGAGGAGCTCGGCGAGCGCGCGCCGCAACGCCGGCGGATACGGATGCTGGCCCAGAATCTCGCGGCACGCGTCGTCCAGGCTCACCACCGCGCCGCGGACCGCCGCGCGCTCGAACATGAAGCGCGAGACGCTGTCGACGAAGGGAGCCGGCGCGGCCACGACGCGGTTCAGCGCTTGAGCGGGACCGTGTAGAGCGTCATCGGCAGCCCCGAATTCCGGTCGAACGTCGCCCCGGCCTCGATGCCCGCGCGGGCGAGCGCGGCTGCGGTCCGCAGCCGCGGATACAGCGCGTGCATCGCCCCCAACGCGAACTCGCGCCCGGAGCCGACGGCCCAGTACTGCGTGTACTCGAACACCTCGCGCATCGAGTAGACGCCGAAGAGGCCGTGTTCGTTGACCACGAGCGCCGTGATCTGCGTCGACTCGTAGGGGTCGTCCTCCTCTTCCTTCGGATTGAGGAAATGCTGCTCCTTCAGGATCGGATGGAGCTTGCGGAACGTCTCGAAGATCGCGGCCTTGTTCGAGAAATCCAGATCGCCGTGCGCGGCGAGCAGGCTCTGGAACACGAGCTGGTGCGCGGCGCTGCCGCAGAGCCCGATGTGGGTGCCCTGGTAGTGGACGATCTTGTCGGACGTCTTGTCGAACTGCGCCGACAGGCGCGTGTCGCCGAACGTCGTCAACGAATCGGCGGCGATCGCGATTTCGTCGTTCTTGCGAACGGCTACGAGTGTGGTCATGGGCTTTCGGACCCGGCGGCGTCGCCGGTCCGCCGCGGAGAAGCCGGCAATTATACCTTTCGCGACGCGGCGCCTTCGAACCGGGCGGGTGCCGGCAGCATCGCGGTGGGCGGCAACCGTCCGGGATTCCAGGCGGCGAATGCCCACGACCAGAACTCCGGGACCGAAGCCGGCAGGCCGGTCCCTTCCGGCAGCGGCTGCCCGAGCAGACGCCAGACGGCCAGCAGGGCGGGCAGCGCGTCGCGGGGCAGCGCCGGCGCGCGCGTCTGCTTGGACAGCTTCTCGCCGCGCGCGTCGATCGCGATCGGCACGTGCATGTACGACGGCGGCGCGTAGCCCAGAAGCCGCTGCAGGTGGATCTGGCGCGGCGTCGACACGAGCAGGTCCGCGCCGCGAACGACGTGCGTCACGCCCTGTGCGTCGTCGTCGACGACCACGGCGAGCTGATACGCGAAGAGTCCGTCCGCGCGCCGGACGACGAAGTCGCCGACGTCGCGCGCGAGGTCCTGCGCCTGCGGTCCCTGCACGCGGTCCGTGAATTCGATCCGCGCGCGGTCGACGCGAATCCGCATGGCGCGCGCCGGCCGTACGGCGCGATCGGCGGGAATGCCTTCGCGGCACGTGCCGGGATAGACGCGCTCGCCGCCGGCGCCGGGCGCGGCGGCCTCGAGCTCGCGCCGCGAGCATGCGCATTCGTAGACGAGGCCGCGCGCGCGCAGGCGTTCGAGCGCGGCTGCGTAGAGCTCGGCGCGTTCCGATTGGCGCACGACGCTGCCGTCCCATTCGAATCCGCAGCGCTCGAGCGCGTCGAGAATCGAAGCTTCGGCGCCGGGCCGCGACCGCGGCAGGTCGACATCCTCGATGCGCACGAGCCAGTCCCCGCGTGCCGCGCGGGCGTCGCAGCAGCTCGCGACCGCCGCGACGAGGGATCCGAAGTGCAGCGGTCCGGTGGGCGAGGGGGCAAAGCGGCCGCGGTAGCGCGGCGCCGACGCAGCAGGCGGGGCGTTCACCGCGCCGCGACGGGCGACGCCAGGGCCCCGAGCTTCGGCGCGGCCCCCGGTGCGAACACCCAGTTGCGGTTCATCGCCGCAAGCACGCCGTTCGGATACTCGGGTCGGCCGAGACTGCCGTTGTACCGGCCGAGCGCGCGAAAGAGGTCGCCGCCTTCGGCATCCACGTAGTGGCGCAGGATCACGCAGCCGTAGCGCAGGTTCGTGCGCAGGTTGAAGAGGTTGTGCTCGGCGGTACCGATCAGCCGGGTCCAGAACGGCATCACCTGCATGAAGCCGCGCGCGTCGGCGGGGGAAATCGCGTACTTGCGGAAATTGCTCTCGTACTGGATGACGCCCAGCACGAGCTGCGGATCGAGCCCCGCGCGCGAGGCCTCGTAATGCACGGTCGCGATGAAATCCTCGCGCGTGCGGGCGTCGGGAAGCTTCGGGGCGAGCCGCCGCGACATCTCGTCGATCCACGGCCGCAGCGCCGGCTTGTTCGCGTAATCGGCCGGCACCGGGTTGTCGGCGATCGCGCGCTGCAGGCCCGCGACGACCGAGGGGGCGAGCCGTTCCTCCACCTGCGCACCCGCGAACGCCGGCATCGGCGCGAATGCCGACAGCACGACTGCGGCGATCGCCGCGGCGGCGACGCGGGTGCGACCCCCCCACGAAATCATTGCTGTGCGAGCCTTCCCTTGATGTATGCGGCGATCTCCGCGACCGGAACGGCCGTCGCCGACGCGTCCCGCCGCTCCTGATACTCGACGTTCCCCGACTTCAAGCCGCGGTCGCCGATGGTGATCCGGTGGGGAATGCCGATCAGCTCGAGATCAGCAAACATCACGCCAGGGCGCTCGCCGCGATCGTCGAGAAGCACCTCGACGCCGGCGGCCTCGAGCTCGTCGTGCAGCGCGTCCGCGAGCGCCCTCACCGCCTCGCTGCGGTCGTAGCCGACCGGCGCGAGCGCGACCGCGTACGGGGCGAGCGGCAGCGGCCAGACGATGCCCCTGGCGTCGTGGTTCTGCTCGATCGCCGCCGCGACCACGCGGGTGATGCCGATACCGTAGCAGCCCATTTCCATGACCCGGGATTGACCGCCGGCATCGAGAAAGGTTGCACCCATCGCTTCGGAGTAGAGGTCGCCCAGCGCGAACACGTGCCCGACCTCGATCCCGCGCAGGATCTCGAGCGTTCCCGCGCCGTCGGGGGAGGGGTCCCCCGCGACGACGTTGCGGAGGTCCGCGACCCGGTCGGGCTCGCGGCAGTCGCGGCCGAAATTGACGCCCCGGAGGTGAAAATCGCGCTCGTTCGCGCCGCAGACGAAGTCGGCCGTCACCGCCGCCGTGCGGTCGACGATCAGCGTCAGCTCCTTCGGGATCCCGACCGGACCGAGATAGCCGGGGTTGCACCCGGTGGCGGCGACGATCTCGGCTTCCGTCGCCCAGCGGAACTTCTCGAGACCGGGAATCTTCGTGACCTTGATCTCGTTCAACGCGTGGTCGCCGCGGATCAGCAGCATCCACACGCGCGCCGGCTGGCCTTCGGTGTCGGTCGCCAGCATGATGCACTTCATCGTACGCGCGAGCGGGAACCCCAGCAGGTCGGCGACGTCCTCGCAGGTCGCCTTGCCCGGCGTGGGCACCTTCTGCATCGGCTCCGCCGGGGCGGGGCGCGACGGCGCGAGCGCGAGCGCCGCGGCGAGCTCGACGTTCGCCGCGTATTCGGACGCGGGGCACCAGGCGATCGCGTCCTCGCCCGAATCGGCGAGCACCTGGAACTCGTGCGACGCGCTGCCGCCGATCTGGCCGGTGTCGGCGGCGACGGCCCGGAACTTCAGCCCCATCCGGGAGAAGATCCGCGCGTAGGCGTCGTACATCGCCTGGTACGACTTCAGCATGCCCTCCCGGTCGGCGTCGAACGAGTACGCGTCCTTCATGACGAACTCGCGCGAGCGCATCACGCCGAAGCGCGGGCGCACCTCGTCGCGAAACTTGGTCTGGATGTGGTACAGGTTGAGCGGCAGCTGCTTGTAGCTGCGCAGCTCCTTGCGCGCGATGTCGGTGACGACTTCCTCGGAGGTCGGCTGCACGAGGAAGTCGCGCTCGTGCCGGTCCTTGAGCCGCAGCAGCTCCGGCCCGTACTTCGCCCAGCGGCCCGTCTCCTGCCACAGCTCGGCGGGCTGCACGACGGGCATCAGCAACTCGATCGCGCCCGCGCGGTTCATCTCCTCGCGCACGATCGCCTCGACCTTGCGCAGCACGCGCAGGCCGAGCGGCAGCCACGTATAGATGCCCGCGGCGAGGCGCTTGATCATGCCGGAGCGCAGCATGAGCCGGTGGCTGACGAGCTCCGCTTCTGCGGGCGCCTCCTTCAGCGTCGGAAGCAGGAATCTGGAAACGCGCATGGTGCTGTTTTTGCTGGGGAAACGCAGATTGTACGCTTAACCGCCCGCGGACTCTTCGCCGGCAGTGCGCGGCTTCCCGCCGATCGGCCGCCAAAGCTGTGCCTGCCGCGGGTCCCTGCGACTACCCCGACGCCTCGCCGGCCGGGGCCGGTGAGCAAGCTGCAGGAACGACGAAGGCGCCACGCGGGCGCCTTCGGGGGACCGTGGGAATCGACCCGTCGCGCGCGGTCCCGCACGCGCGGCGTCTGGCGTTGTCTCGGCCTCCTTATTCGCGCAGCGCCTTGTCAAGCTCAGCGCGTCGGCCTCGTGCGTCGATTCGCATCTGCTCGCATCCCCCTGCCTTCGGCGGGGGCCCCTGCTCGCTGCTCACGCCGCACTACCGGACGACGATCACCGGCAGCTTGCTGTGCGTCAACACCTTTTGCGTCTCGCTGCCGAGCAGCACGGCGGAGATGCCGCGCCGGCCATGCGAAGCCATCACGATGGCGTCGCACTTGTGCTTCTTCGCCGCGGCGAGGATCGCCTCCCAGGGTGCCGCGGCGATCGCGTACGCGGTCTTGCAATCGACGCCCGCCGTCGCGGCCTTTGCGGACGCGGCGTCGAGAATCTTCTGGGCGTCATCGGCAGCGAGCTTCGCGTACTCCTTGCGCGAAACGGGCTCGTAGACAACTCCGTCCGCATATGCCGGCATCGGGTAATCGGGCGCGGCATAGAACGCCGTCAGCGTGGCCCCGACCGCCTGCGCCAGCGCAATCGCGTGGGCCAGCGCCTTCTCGGAAAGTTTCGAACCATCGGTTGCCACCAGCAGGCTCTTGTACATATGCGCTCCTCGCGTGCACGGGATGAGGTGATTGTCCGCCCCAATGATCCGCCTCGCGTTGACCAAGATCAACCGCTCCGGGGGGCACGAGCTCGGGCGCAATTCGGGTTGACCCGCCCTCGGTGCCGCCGTAGATTCGGACGAATGCCGCCTCCGTCCGCCTCCGTGGAATCGGTTTCGCGTCCGCAGGCCCCCGCCGGCGCCGGATCGGCGCGCGCTGTCGCGACGGAAGCGGCGACATCCGCCTGCTACCACTGCGGCAAACCCAACCGCGATCCGGCCCGGTGGCGGGCCGAATGGAACGGCGAACGGCGGACATTCTGCTGCGCGGGCTGCCTCGGGGTCGCGCAAACGATCCACGCCGCCGGCCTCGACGCGTTCTACGAGCGGCGCACGACGAACGCCGACACGCCGCGACCGGAGCGCGACTCGCGTGACGAATGGTCCCATTGGGACGAGTCCGCGGCGCAGGCCGGGCTGGTGCGCGCGACGGACGACGGAATGCGCGAGGTATCGCTGCTGCTCGAGGGCATGCACTGCGGCGCATGCATCTGGCTGATCGAGTCCTGGCTGTCGCGCTGTCCCGGTGTCGCGCACACAAGCGTCAATTTCGCGACACGGCGCGCGCGCGTCGTCTGGGACCCGGGAAAGGCGCGGCTGTCCGACCTGCTGCGCGCGGTCGTGGCGATCGGCTATCGCGGCTATCCGTACGATCCGGCGCGTCGCGAAGCGCTTGCGCGGCATGAGTCGCGCGCGCTGCTGCTGCGGCTCGCTGTGGCGCTGCTCGCAATGATGCAGGTGATGATGTTCGCCGTCCCGACGTACGTCACGGTCGACGGCGTCGAGCCCGCGCACCGGCTGCTGCTCGAATGGGCGAGCCTCACGCTGACGCTCCCGGCGCTGCTCTATTCGGGGGCGCCGTTCTTCCGCGGCGCCTGGCGCGACCTCAGGCTGGCGCGGCCGGGCATGGACGTTCCGGTCGCGCTCGGGCTGGCCGCGGCGTTCGTCGCCAGCGCGTGGGCGACGCTCTCCGGCGGCGGCGCGGTCTACTACGATTCGGTCACGATGTTCATCGCGCTGCTGCTGTGCGCGCGCTACGTCGAATTCGTTGCGCGGCGCCGCGCGGGCGATGCGGTCGAGGTCGCGGCGCGGGCGCGCCCATCGACGGCGGAGAGGCTGCCCGCGTGGCCGGCGCGCGACCACGTCGAGACGGTCGCTGCGGTCTCGCTCGCCTGCGACGATCTCGTTCTGGTGCGTGCAGGCGCGACGGTTCCGGCCGACGGCGAGATCGTCGAGGGGCGCGCGAGCGTCGAGGAAGCGATACTGACCGGCGAGTCGCGTCCGCGGTCCGCGACACCCGGCGACGCGGTGCTCGCGGGCAGCGTGGTCCGCGACGGCGCGCTCGTCGTCCGCGTCACGGCGGCCGGGGAGGCGACGCGCCTCGCGGCCGTCGAGCGGCTCGCCGAAAGGGCGGCGGGCGAGCGCCCCCGGATCGCGCGCATCGCCGATCGCATGGCGGCGTGGTTCGTGGGCGCGCTGCTCGTGCTCGCCGCGGTGACGGCGGCCGTCTGGTGGCAGATCGATCCGGCGCGCGTGTTGCCGGTGACGTTCGCCGTCCTCGTCGTCTCGTGTCCCTGCGCCCTCTCGCTCGCGACACCGGCGGCGCTCGCGGCCGCCGCGGGAGCGCTGGCGCGACGGCGCGTCGTCGTCGTCCGCGCCGATGCGCTGGAGTCGCTCGCGCGCGTCACCCATGTCGTGTTCGACAAGACGGGAACGTTGACGACCGGCCGTCCCGCGCTGCAGGAGACGCTGCCGCAGGGCGCGACTACTTCGGCCGGGGCGCTCGCGCTCGCGGCGGCGCTCGAAGCGCGCTCGGAGCATCCGCTGGCGGGGGCCTTCCGCGACGCCGCGCCGGAAGGCTCGCCGCTGCCGGCGGCGCGCGACGTCGAGGTCGTACCCGGAAGTGGCGTCGAGGGCGTCGTCGCCGGCCGCCGACTGCGGCTCGGACGTCCGGAATTCGTCGCAGCGCTTTCCGGGCAGCCTCTGCCGCCCGACGTCAAGCGCGTCGGGCCCGCGGCGACCTGCGTCGCACTGGGCGACGGCGAGGGCTTCGTCGCGCTGTTCGCGGTCGGCGACGCGCTGCGGCCGGGCGCGGTCGAACTCGTCGCGCGGCTGCGGCACGCGGGAATCGTGCCGGTGCTCCTGTCGGGGGATCGCGCGGCGAGCGTCGCGCTCGTCGCGGAGGCGCTCGCGATCGCCGACGCCCGCGGCGACGCTCAGCCGGAGAGCAAGCGCGACGCCGTTGCGCGGCTGCAGGCGGGCGGCGCGATCGTCGCGATGATCGGCGACGGCATCAACGACGCGCCGTCGCTCGCGCAGGCGCAGGTGTCGGTGAGCCTCGGCAGCGCAACGCCGCTCGCGCAATGGACGGCCGACGTCGTCGTCCTCTCGGACGAGCTGCCAAGGATCGCGGACGTGATCGCCCACGCGCGACGCACTTTCCGGGTGGTCCGCCAGAACCTCGCCTGGGCGTTCGCCTACAATCTGGTCGCGATCCCGGCGGCGGCATCCGGACACGTGACGCCGCTCGTCGCCGCGCTCGGGATGTCGGTGTCGTCGCTGCTGGTGGTCGGCAATGCGCTGCGCGTCGCGCGCGTGCGCGGACCGGGCGCCGGCGCGCCCCCCGCGGGTCCTGCGCCCGTGCGGGACTGACTCCGCGCTGCCGCGATGGAAGTCCTGCTGCTGCTGATTCCGGGCTCCGTGCTGCTGGTGCTGCTGATCGGCGCGGCGTTCTGGTGGTCGGTGCGAAGTGGGCAGTTCGACGACCTCGACGGCCCCGCGCATCGCATACTCGCGGACGACGATGCCGGCGGCGCGAGTTCCGCGGCAGCGCCCGAATGCGATAATCCGGCCGGCACTCATGGCGCCTTGACCTCGATCAACCCTACGGAGGAAGGGCGACGGTAGCATCACGGTTTTTCGGTTCGGGGACTGCCCGGGACATGCGAGCGACCCGCGGCAGGTGCGCGCCGCACGCGGGCTTGCGCACCGGTGACATTGGGGGGACGCGGAACATGAATGCTGCAGGTAGGGCGACGTTCAACTACAAGGTGGTGCGGCAGTTCACCATCGTGACGGTCATCTGGGGGATCGTGGGGATGCTGGTCGGCGTGATCATCGCCGCCCAGCTCCTGTGGCCGGTGCTCAACCTCGACGTCCCCTGGCTCTCCTACGGACGGCTGCGGCCGCTGCACACGAACGCGGTGATCTTTGCCTTCGGGGGCTCGGCGCTATTCGCGACCTCGTATTACGTCGTGCAGCGGACCTGCCAGGTCCGGCTGTTCGGCGACGGCCTCGCCGCCTTCACGTTCTGGGGCTGGCAGGCGGTGATCGTGCTGGCCGCGGTGACGCTCCCGCTCGGGCTCACGACCGGGAAGGAGTACGCGGAGCTCGAGTGGCCGATCGACATCCTGATCACGCTCGTCTGGGTCGCCTACGCGATCGTGTTCTTCGGCACGCTCGTCAAACGCAGGACGCCGCACATCTACGTCGCCAACTGGTTCTTCGGCGCGTTCATCCTCACCGTCGCCGTGCTGCACGTGGTCAACAGTGCGGAGATGCCGATCGCGTTCTTCGGCGGCTCCCTCTGGAAATCCTACTCGGCGTATGCGGGCGTCCAGGACGCCATGGTGCAGTGGTGGTACGGGCATAACGCGGTCGGCTTCTTCCTCACCGCGGGCTTCCTCGGAATCATGTACTACTTCGTGCCGAAGCAGGCGGGCCGGCCGATCTACTCGTACCGGCTGTCGGTCGTGCATTTCTGGGCGCTGATCTTCACTTACATGTGGGCGGGCCCGCATCACCTGCACTACACGGCGCTCCCCGACTGGACGCAGTCGCTCGGGATGATCTTCTCGCTGATCCTGCTCGCGCCGTCCTGGGGCGGCATGATCAACGGCGTGATGACGCTCTCCGGCGCCTGGCACAAGCTCCGCGAGGACCCGATCCTCAAGTTCATGATCGTCTCGCTGTCGTTCTACGGGATGAGCACGTTCGAGGGGCCGATGATGTCGATCAAGACGGTCAACGCGCTCTCGCACTACACCGACTGGACGATCGGCCACGTGCACTCCGGCGCGCTCGGCTGGGTCGCGTTCATCTCGATCGGCGCGACCTACTACCTGATCCCGCGCATGTTCGGCAAGTCCGAGATGTGGTCGGTTCCCCTCATCACCGCGCATTTCTGGATCGCGACGATCGGCGTGGTGCTGTACATCGCCGCGATGTGGATCGCCGGCGTGATGCAGGGCCTGATGTGGCGGGCCGTCAATCCCGACGGCACGCTGACCTACGCGTTCGTCGAGAGCGTCAAAGCCACGTACCCGTTCTACGCGATCCGGCTCCTGGGCGGCACGCTGTTCCTCGTCGGCATGCTGATCATGGCCTACAACACGGTCCGCACGGTGGCCGGCGGCTCCGCGGTCGAGGGCGAGATTCCGGCCCCGGTGCCGGCGCACGCCTGATGCGGCGCGCCGGACGACAGGGCGCAAGGAGCGAACGATGAAACTCAATCAGGAAACGATCGAGAAGAACGTAGGCTGGCTGATCGTGCTGGTGATACTCGTCATCAGCGTCGGCGGACTCGTCGAGATCGTCCCGCTGTACTTCCAGAAGTCGACGACCGAGGCGGTCGCGGGTCTCAAGCCGTACACGGCGCTGCAGCTGACCGGGCGCGACGTCTACCTCCGCGAGGGCTGCTACAACTGCCACTCGCAGATGATCCGGCCGTTCCGTGCCGAGACCGAGCGTTACGGGCCTTACTCGGTGGCGGGCGAATTCGTCTACGACCATCCGTTCCAGTGGGGCAGCAAGCGCACGGGCCCCGACCTCGCGCGCGTCGGCGGGCGCTACTCCGACGACTGGCACCGCGTGCACCTCGCGAACCCGCGCGACGTGGTTCCCGAGTCGAACATGCCGGGCTACCCCTGGCTCGCCGCGTCGGCGGTGAACGTCGCGGACATCCAGGCGAAGATGAAGGCGCTGCGCGCGGTCGGCGTGCCGTACACGGACGCCGAGATCGCGAAGGCGCCCGAAGAAATCAAAGGCAAGACCGAGCAGGACGCGCTGATCGAGTACCTGCAGAACCTCGGCATTGCGATGAAGAACGCGAGGTGAGCGATGGAAGCGTTCCTGAACCTCCTTGGTAGCGCGACGACGGTGCTGTCCTTCGCGGCATTCGTCGGCATCGTGGTCTGGGCCTACAGCAAGCGGCGCCGCGAGGCGTTCGAGCAGGCGGCGAACGCCCCGTTCGCGCTGCCCGACGACGCGGCGGCCCCCGATAACGCGGAGCGCCGATCATGAGCGATTTCACGTCGAACTTCTGGAGCTGGTACGTCATCGTGCTCACGGTGGGGGGGATGGCGTACTGCGCCTACCTGCTGCTCGCGACCGGCCGGATGAAGGTCAAGCCGGGTCAATCGGCGGCGCCGCCGGTGAAGGGCCCGGCCGGCGCGGTCGAAACGACCGGCCACACCTGGGACGGCGACCTCGCCGAGTACAACAACCCGCTGCCGCGCTGGTGGATGTGGCTGTTCTGGATCACCATCGCGTTTTCGGCCGGGTATCTGGTCGTCTATCCGGGACTCGGCAAGTTCCCCGGCGTGTTCGGCTGGACGTCGACCGGTGCCTACAACGCGGAGACCGCCGAGGCCGACGCCAGGCTGAAGCCGCTGTACGACAAGTACCTCGCGATGGCCCTGCCCGCGATCGCAGCCGATACGGAGGGGCGGGCGATGGGGGAGCGCATCTTCCTCGTCAACTGCGCGCCGTGCCACGGCTCCGACGCCAGGGGCTCGATCGGCTTTCCGAACCTCACCGACAGCGACTGGCTCTACGGCGGAGAACCGGAGGCGATCGTCACGTCGATCACGGAGGGGCGCATGGGCGTGATGCCCGCGCTCGGCCCGACGCTCGGGGACGAAGGTGTGAAGAACGTCGTCGCGTATGTCCGCTCGCTGTCGGGACTCGCGCACGACGGACCCAAGGCGCAGCTCGGCAAGCCGCTCTTCGAGCAGATCTGCGCCGCGTGCCACGGCCCGGCCGGCAAGGGCAATCAGGCGGTCGGCGCCCCGAACCTGACGGATCAGGTCTGGATCTACGGCAGCTCCGAGGCGACGATCGCGGAGGGCATCAACAAGGGTCGCCACCTCAACATGGCAGAAGGGCATCCTGCGATGCCGTCGTTCAAGAACGTGCTCGGCCCGGCGCGGATCAATCTCGTCGGCGCGTACGTCTGGAGCCTTTCGAACAAGCCGCCGGCCGCCAAGTGAATCCGGGCATCGCCGTGGCCACGGGGGGGCAGCCCGCGGCCGTGGCGCAGACGCGGGGCGCGCAGCGGCGCGCCCCTGCCTTTCGTGGGATCGCAAAGGGAGCGGTGAAGGTCATCGCGCGTCCCGTTCGACCCGGATGACCTAGACTGACCCCGTTGCCCATTGCATCCGTGAACGCACCCGACGAACAGGTTCCGATCGCAGCGGCGCGTCCGCCGGACTCGCCGGCGGTGGAGGATGTCGCCCTCTACGAGATCCGGAAGAAGATCTACCCGCGCGCGGTGAGCGGCAGGTTCGCGAGCTGGCGGTGGACCCTGATCATCGCCACGCAGCTCGTCTACTACGGGCTGCCGTGGCTCTCGTGGAACGACCGCCAGGCGGTGCTGTTCGATATCGCCGCGCGAAAGTTCTACATCTTCGGCCTGGTGTTCTGGCCGCAGGACGTCATCTACCTTTCGGTGCTGCTGATCCTCGCCGCGTTCTCGCTGTTCCTGTTCACGGCGATCGCGGGGCGTCTCTGGTGCGGCTATGCGTGTCCGCAGACGGTCTACACGGAGATCTTCCTCTGGGTCGAGCGCAGGATCGAGGGCGAACGCGCTGCCCGGATGCTCCTGGATCGCGCTCCGCTGTCGGCGCACAAGATCGCCAGGAAGGCGGCGAAGCACGCTGCATGGATCGCGATCGCGCTGTGGACCGGCATCACCTTCGTCGGGTATTTCACGCCGTTTCGCGCACTGCTGGCCGCGATTCCGGGCGGGCTCAGCGGCTGGGAGACGTTCTGGGTCCTGTTCTACGGCTTCGCGACGTACGGCAATGCCGGCTGGATGCGCGAGCAGGTCTGCAAGTACATGTGCCCGTACGCGCGCTTCCAGTCGGTGATGTTCGACAAGGACACGCTCGTCATCACCTACGATGTCGCCCGCGGCGAGCCGCGCGGCGTCCGCAGCAAGAAATCGGACAGCAAGGCGGCGGGCCTCGGCGACTGCGTCGCCTGCAACGTCTGCGTTCAGGTGTGCCCGACCGGGATCGACATCCGCAAAGGGCTGCAATACGAGTGCATCGGCTGCGCGGCCTGCATCGACGGCTGCAACCAGGTGATGGACAGGATGGGCTACGCGCGGGGGCTGATCCGGTACGCGACCGAGAATGCGCTCGCCCGGGGCTACGACAGCGCGACGATGTGGAAGCGCGTGTTTCGCGCGCGCACGCTGGTCTACGCGGGGCTGCTCGTGAGCATCACCGTCGCCGCCGGTGTCGCGCTGTATCTGCGGGAGCCGCTGAAGGTCGACGTGATACGCGACCGGGGGGCGCTCGCGCGCGAGTCCGCTCCGGGCGTCATCGAGAACGTCTATCGCCTCCAGATCATGAACACCGGCGAGTCGCCGCACGCGTTCACCATCGCCGTCCAGGGAATTCCCGGCGCGGCGGTCGCCGGCGTCGAACAGCCGGTGGCGATCGCCGGGGCCGCGACGCGGGGAGTGCCGCTGCGGGTGCAGGCGCCCGCGGAAGCCGGAAGACCGGGAGCGAACCGGATCGAATTCGTCGTCCAGGCCGTCGACGACCGCGGGATCGCGCGGCGAGAGATTTCGACGTTCCATTTCCCCCGCTGAGCGAGACCGCCATGACCATCGATGCACTGCCATCCGGGCGCCGCCGGGCGCCGCCGTGGTATCGCCAGCTCTGGCCCTGGCTGCTGATGGCGGGGCCGGCGGTCGTCGTCGTCGCCGGCCTGTACACCGCGTGGCTCGCGGTCGCGACCGACGACGGCGTCGTCGCCGACGACTATTACACGCGGGGCCTCCTGATCAACCGGGATCTCGAGCGCACCCGAATCGGCGAAGCGATGAAGCTGGGCGCGGTGCTGTCCATCGCGCCGGACGGTGCATTGCGGCTCGCGCTGACCGGTTTCGAGAGCGACTCGTCCCCGCCGGTCGCGGTCCGCGTCAGGCTCGTGCACGCGACGCGTGCCGGCCTCGACCGCGCGACGACGCTGACGCGCGGCCCGGACGGCCGCTATTTCGGAAGCGTCGTACCGCCGCCGCCCGGCCGCTGGCTCGTCACGGTCGAAGCGGAGACCTGGCGCTTGCCCATGGTCGAGGTCGGCGGCGTGCTGGGCGACGTGCGGCTCGGCGCGGCGCGCACGGCGGATTGAGCGGGGCCGGGGCACAGCCGGCCGCAGGAACCACGAAAGCGACGCAGGCGAGGAGAGGCGATGCAAACGAGCGGCGGCTTCGCGCAACGGGCGATGTGGGTGGTCTGGCCGGCGTTTCTCGTCGCCGGCATCGCCGAGGCGATCTTCTTCACGGTCTTCGATCCGTTCGAGCTCCACTTCTTCGGCGCGCCGCTCGACGTGTCGCGTGAAGTCATCTACACGATGGGGTTTTTCGGTTTCTGGGCGCTCGGCATCGCGTCGTCGGCGCTGACGGTGTTTCTCGAGCGATCGCCGTGGGAAGTGAACCGCTGCCCGGTCGAATCGGCGGAACGTCCTCCGGGCTGCCCCCGGCGCGATGAGCCCGGCGCCTGCTGCGCTGTCGGCGCAACCGCGGATCCGCGGTGATGCCGCGCTGCGGGATGCCGGATGGACGAACGACGTTCGGCCTCCTCGTGTCGGCGTCGTCCGGTGAAGCGCGGCGCGTCGGCCTCATGCGTCGATTCGCCCCGGTCGCATCCCCGCTGCGCGGGGCCCCTGCTCCCAGGCTCGCGCCTCGGCCTCCTTGCGGGGATCGCGTGATCGAACCGGCGCGCGTCGGCCTCATGCGTCGACTCGCCCCGGTCGCATCCCCGCTGCGCGGGGCCCCTGCTCCCAGGCTCGCGCCGCTAACCCCGCTGCCCGATGATCTGCTTCAGTGCGCCCGGATCGAGCAGCTTCACGGCGCGCCCCTGCACCTGGATCAGCCCCGTTTCCTGGAACCGCGAGAAGAGCCGGCTCACGGTTTCGAGCTTGAGGCCGAGATAGCTGCCGATCTCCTCGCGCGTCATTCGGAGCACGTACTCGGTGGACGAATAGCCGCGACGGCGGTACCGCTCGGCCAGGTTGAGCAGGAACACGGCGAGGCGCTCCTCGGCGCGCATGCTGCCCAGCAGCAGCATGATGTTGTGATCGCGGGAGATCTCCCTGGAGAGGAACTGGTGCAGGTTGTGCTGCAGCGACGGCAGGCACCGCGCGAGCTCCTCGATGCGCTCGAACGGCAGCACGCAGACTTCGGTGTCTTCGAGGGCGATCGCCTGGCAGCCGTGCCGGTCGGTGCCGATGCCGTCGAGACCGATGATGTCACCCAGCATGTGGTAGCCGGAGACCTGCTCGCGGCCGTCCTCGGCCAGCACGGTGGTCTTGAGCGACCCGAGCCGGATCGCGTACAAGGCATGGAAGGGCTCGCCGGCGCGGTAGAGCGAGTCGTTCTTCTTGAGCTTGGTCCGGTTGCCGACCAGCGCGTCGATCTGTTTCAGCTCGTCGGTATTGAGGCCCCCGGGCAGGCAGAGCTCGCGCATGCTGCATGTCGAGCAATGCGTCTTGAGGTCGCGAAGCGAGATCACGGGCGCGGGAGATGCCGCGCTGCCTGCGCGCGCCGCCGGGGAGGGGGCCGGCACCGTAACCTCGGGCAGGGGCTTCGCGTTCGGCGGCATCGGAGGGGGGTAAGTCGTAGAAATCTGTCGTTGATCTGCGACAAACTCCGTTACTTTAACGGGAAATTGCCCAAAAGAACAGGATTGCCCGCGCGGGCCGGTTTAACCCCATCCACCGAAGGGACGCCTCGGTGCCGGGTGCGACCGGTTGTCGCGGGTCTGCGGCCATGGCCCTCTCCGCGCTGATCGGTGCGTGGCTCGCCGGCGCGCTCGGCGGTGCGCATTGTCTTGCGATGTGCGGCGGGTTCGTGGCGGCAATGGCGGGCGGGGCGGCGTCACCGGCGCCGAGCCGGAGCCCCCTGCTGCCGGCGCGCTCGCTCGCGTGGCGCCAGCTGTCGCACAACGGCGGCCGCATCACGACGTACGCGTTGCTGGGCGCGATCGCCGGCGGCACGGGCGCGGCCGCGCTGTCAATCGCCGACTGGTTGCCACTGCAGCGGACGCTCTACGCGATCGCCAACCTGTTCCTGCTCGCGCTGGCGCTCGCAATCGCTTCGAAGCATGAGCGCTTAGTCGGGCTGCAGCGCGCCGGCATGGCGGTCCTCGGCAAGGCGCTTCCGGCCGTGCGCCCCCTCGTCCGCTCGGATTCGCTACTGGCGCGGTGGGCGCTGGGCATGATCTGGGGGCTCGTGCCGTGCGCGCTCACCTACAGTGTGCTGCCGATTGCCCTATTCGCCGGCGGGCCGCTGCAGGGCGCCGCCGTGATGCTCGCTTTCGGTGCGGGCACGCTGCCCAGTCTCCTCGCGGCGGGCTGGCTCGTGTCACGGGCGGGGCGACGACTCGACACGCCGCTCGTCCGTCGCGCGGCGGCAGTGCTTCTCGCGGGCTTCGCCGCGGTGGGTCTCTGGCGCGCCCTTTTCGGTACCGCGTCGCTCGCCCAGGGACCCTTCTGCCTCTGAGCGGGAACGCGAATCGCGTGCCGAGGTGCCGACCGTCGTGCCGGCCCCGCAGCGTGCGACAATCGGGCCCGACCCTCGAGCCGGAGGCGGCACGTGGCCCGGCAACCCACCCGAAATGCCTGATAGCGGCGAGCAGATTCCGGACCCCCGCACGTTTTTCGGAACTGCGTCGGCGTCTCCCGTGGCGCGCTCGCTGTATGCGCTGGCGGAGGCAAGCCTCGCGGCCGGGATCGGGCAACGCGCCGATGCCCTGGACCGGGACCTGTGCACCGAGCTCGCGGCACGGCTGCAGGGCGACGGCGCGGGGCTCGAAGCCGTCCTGGCCCGTGCGCCGTCGGTGGCGGTCGCGCGGCGCCTTTGGCGCGCGCTCGACGCGGTGTGGCGCGCTGCCGGAGCCCATCGTCCGGGGCTCGCGGTCACCGTGTTCGCGCTGCCGCTGGTGATCGTCACCGGCACCGAGGGCGCCGGCGACGCAGGCAGGCTCCCGGGCGTCCTGAAGGATCCGGCGAGTCTCGCCGCCATACTCGTCGAAGGCGGCGCGGTGTCCGGCAACCGTACGCTCGCCCTGGCCGACGCGCTGGTTGCCGCCGATGCCATCGACGTCGCGCGGCTCCCGGACATCCTCGCATGGCGCCGCCTTCTGGACTCGGTCGCGCCGGGTACTGCGCCGACGGGTTGGGTGCTCGAGCCGGCGCCGCTTGCGACGCACGGCGCGCATGAGGCGGTCCACCTGCGCTTCCTCGTCGGCACCGCGGTCGCGAAGCCCGGCGCCGAGCTGCTGGGCGACCCAGGCGTGGGCGCGTGGGGCGTGCCGTTGACGCGGGAACTGTCCGTTCAGCTCGCGACCGCCGGTGCGTCGGTCCTCGCGCTCCCGCGTGCGCCGCAGCACCTGCTTCCGGCGGTATGGCAGGGGCGCACCGCGCAGCGGGAGGTGTCCGCGCAGATATTCGCGAGCAACGCCATCCGCAAGTTCCGCGGCACCGTGGGGGAGCCGACCGCCGTCATCAGTGCCCATCGCGTGCCCGATGCGGCCGGCGGTGGCGAGCTGCGGCTGTCGTTATCCTCTGCGTTCGATCCGCGCGCGGCGGAGGGATTCCGTTGTCCGCTGTATCCGCTCGATCGTGTCGGCGACGTGGCGTCGATGCTCGTCCTGCTGCTGCGCGATTGCCGCGTGACCGACATCCGCATGCTTGCGGGTGTGCACGCGGACCGGGCCGAGGGGACCGGATTGCCCCTCCTGTTCAAGCCCGATACGATTGCCGCTTCGGCCCGGACGAGCGTCCATTGATGAAAAAGCACACGGCGAACTGGCAAGCGGACGAGCTTTGCCGGATCACTCTTGCCGAAGCGGCGGCGATGGTGCCCACGCCGGATGGCCGGCGTTCGGCGGCGGTCTTCGAGCACGGAACGCTGCAGGTCAAGCTCTACGCGCCGCGCGGCCCCGATCTCCAGCAGCCGCACACGCGGGACGAGGCGTACGTCGTCGCTCGCGGGACCGGCTGGTTCGTCAACGGCGAGCATCGCCACCCGTTCGCGCCGCACGACGTTCTGTTCGTCAAGGCGGGCGTCGCGCACCGCTTCGAGGATTTCGGTGAGGACTTCCTCGTCTGGGTGTTCTTCTACGGACCGGAAGGCGGGGAGAGGGACCGGGCGGGTAGCGGGCCGCCCTGAGTCACGGTCCGCCGCGGCGGCGACACGGCGCGGCGCCCGGGGGGCACGGATCGGCGCTCGCTTGCCGTGCCCGCACCGAATTCCCGGACCTCGCCGACCCGGCCGCTCACGACGCGCTTGCCTGCGCGGCCGGTTGCGCGATGGTATGCGGCGTCTCGGCCGCTTCGCGCCGCTTGACGCGGCCGGCGCCGCTGATCGACTGCGTCACCTTTGGATTGCCCAGGTACTCGACGCTTCCCGCACCCGAGAGACCGATCTTCAGCGTCTTTTCGACTCTCACGACGACGCGCCCGGCACCGCTGACCGAGACGCGGGCATCATCGCTGGCGAGGTCCGCGGCGCGGTAATCGCCGGCGCCGGAGATCGCAACCCTCTGCTCGGTCGCGCGGCCGGCGATTTCGAACTTCATGGCGCCCGCGCCGCTCACCGCCAGCTCCTTCGCGTCGAGCGAGGCAATCTTGAGCGACGTCGCCCCGGACGCGGATACCTTGAGACGCTCGGTCCGGAGCTGGTCCGCGCGGAGCTTCACCATGCCCGCGGCCTCGATCGCGTCCAGCGTGCGGAAGTTCACGGTCACGCGGGCGGGACGCGTCGCACCCCCGAAGAAGTTCGACCACCAGCGGCGCGTCTGGTCGGTGGCAATCGTGAGCGTGCCGTCGCTCACATCGGTGCGCACGCCCGCAAGGTGCTTCGAAGGTGCCTCCACGGACACCGATTCCGTGCTTCCCTGTACCAGCATGACGTCGACGAGGCCCTCGACCGCGATCCGGGAGAAGGGCGGCAGCGTTCGCTGCTCGGCGAGCATATCGCCGCCGGCGCGCGGGAACGTCATGCTCAGGTAAAGCCAGGCGAGGCTCGCCACGATGGCCACGGCGATCACGATCAGCGGGACGCGGATCACGGACTTCATGGAGCCTCCGGTTGAACAACCGTATCTTAGATGCGTTCCGGAGCCCTTTCGGATTTGCCGCCCCCGGTCCCGCCTTCGGGCGCAAGCATGCGCAGGGGGCGGGGCGAGAGGAAGCAGCGGGTCGCGCCGGCGGCGCGGAGGGATCGCCGCCCACGCTCACCGTTCGAAATCGCCGGGTTGGCTTGCTAGAATCGAAGTCCGCCGACCCGCCGCGGCTGACGCGTCGACGGGCGACACCGCGGAGCGAGCGTAGGGGTTCTGGGGCACTTATCGCGAGCAGCCGGTGTTCTGATGTTCCACAGGGAGCGCGGGTGTCGTTCCGGCGCAACCCCGCCCGAGCGACCGCCTTGGCCCCGTTGCTTCCATCTTCCATGCTGATCCGCTACCTTGATTTCACTCCCGCGGTCGCGTCGCCGGCGGACTGCGCGCCGTCCGCGGCGATCGTCGGCCGGGCGATCGTCGGGCCGGGCGTCGTGTTGCGCGCGTACGCGACGCTGCGGGCCGACGGCGACCGCGTGCAGGTCGGCGCGAACGCCTATTTTGGCGAGCGGTCGACCGTGCACATCGCCGACAGCCTGCTCCCGGCGCTGATCGGCGACGACGTCACGGTCGGCCGGTTCGCTCTCGTGCATGCGTGCACGGTCGAGGATCGCGTCGTCGTCGGCGATGCGGCCGTGGTCATGGACGGCGCGCACGTCGGCGCCGGGGCGCTGATCACCGCGGGGAGCCTCGTGCCGCCCCGCAAGCGTCTCGCCGGCGGCCGGGTCTACGACGGCAACCCGGCGACGCCGGTGCGCGAGATCGGCGCCGTAGAACTTGCCGCCGCGGCGGCAGCGATCCGCAACCGGACCCCGTCGCCGCTCGTGACGGCCGATGACCTGCCCGCGCTCGACGTCAGCGCATTCTGGCAGGCGCCCGCTAACGAGCAGGCGGCGCACGCAGCCGCTCCGCGCACGGCGCGAGTGGGCCGGGCGTATGTCGCGCCGACGGCGGTGCTCGCGGGCGACGTCGCAATCGCCGACGACGCGGGCGTCTATTTCGGTTGCGCGATCGTGGCCGGCGGCGCAAGCATCGCGATCGGCCCGCGGACGAACGTGCAGGACAACTCGCTGCTCGTGACCAGCGCGGCCCGGGGTGCACTCGTGATCGGCGCCGACGCGACGGTCGGGCACAACGTCCGGATGGGCGCCGCCGTCATCGGCGACCGCGCGCTCATCGGCATGGGATCCCAGGTCGGCGATGGCGTCGTCGTCGAGGAGGGCGGCTGCATCGGCGCCCGCGCTCAGGTCGAGCCCGGCACCGTCGTCCGTGCGGGCTGGATCTGGGCCGGCCGACCGGCGCGCGCGTTCCGGGAATTGCGTCCCGACGAGCGCGCGATGTTCGCGGAGGCAGCGGCCATTTACGTCCGCTACGCAGCGGCGTACCG